>Ga0194123_10001160_pt1 | contig 41644 bp, 39 predicted proteins | sample TA2MahsurfametaG_5_FD_155479 | JGI IMG/M metagenome (GOLD analysis project Ga0194123, IMG submission 155479) | Freshwater microbial communities from Lake Tanganyika, Tanzania - TA2015023 Mahale A surface | ecosystem: Environmental > Aquatic > Freshwater > Lake | place: Tanzania: Lake Tanganyika... | reverse complement strand
CGATGGCCGTTGCAAGCAGCAGCAGTGCAAAGGCTGGCGTGAGCAGGGGCTCGGCGGATGCGTTCAAGAACAGTCGGAACCTTGGGGAAAGCCGCGGGGCGAGTGCCGGGGACACACTGCACGATCTAGGCAGGGGCAGACGTGCGCCCGAAGTATAAGGCTGGCGAGGCCTCCACGCTGCCAAGGCCTGACCGGTCCGTGCCTGTAGAGCCTCGGGCGGGACCGCCTGTGTGATGCCGGGGCCAGCGCAGGCCCGGCCGTTGTCATCCCGCCCTCAGCGTGCCTGCCGCAGCGCCTCGATGCGCGCTTCCAGCGGTGGATGGGAGAGGAAGAGCGCCTTCAAGCCACCCATGCGGCCGCCGTTGATGCCAAAGGCGGCCAGCTGGTCAGGCAGATCGTGCGGTTCATGGACCGCCCGCAAGCGCTCCAACGCCGAGATCATCTTTTCCCGACCGGCCAGCGCGGCGCCGCCGGCATCCGCACGGAACTCGCGCTGGCGCGAGAACCACATCACGATGGCACTGGCCAGGATGCCGAAGAGGATCTGCGCCACGAAGCTCGTGATGAAGAAGCCGGGGCCATGGCCATGCTCGTTGCGGAACACCGCGCGGTCGATGAAGTGGCCGACGATGCGCGAGAAGAACACCACGAAGGTGTTCACCACACCCTGGATGAGGGTGAGGGTCACCATATCGCCATTGGCGACATGGCTCACTTCATGGGCCAGCACCGCCTCCACTTCGTCCTGGTTCATGTTGCGCAACAGGCCAGTGCTCAGCGCCACCAGTGCGCTGTCGCGTCGGGCGCCAGTGGCAAAGGCATTCGGCTCCGGCGCATCGAAGATGGCGACATCGGGCATGCCTATGCCTGCCTGCTGCGCCTGACGGCGCACGGTCTCCACCAGCCAGCGTTCAGTCTGGTTGGTGGGGCTTTCGATGACATGAGCGCCCATCATGCGGATCGCAGTCCACTTGGACATGGCCAGCGACACCAGCGAGCCGGCAAAGCCGATGATGGCGGACATCAAGAGCAGCGCGCTCAAGTCCAGACCACCACCACCCTGCTGCATGCTGGCGTGATCGAGACCCAGCAACTTGAAGCTGATGGAGATCACGGCCAGCACCGCGATATTGGTCAGCAGGAACAATCCGATTCTTTTCATCCGGGGCTATCCTCACGGGAACGGTAAAACCACCCCCTGAGACATGGGGGCGAGGTGTTTCGTTTCAAAGGGGGGGCAGAAAAAGGAAAGTCCGCCCCCGGGCGCAAAAGCCGGGGGCGGCGGGTACGCGAGGCTCAGGCGGCGGCGGAGGCCCGGGCGGGCGGCTGCTCCTTGGTCCAGGTGCGCAGCACGGGCATGACTTCCTTGGCGAACAGGCGGGAGCTGCGCTCGGCCACCTCGAAGGGGATCCCCGCATAGCGGAAGGCGCAAAGCTCACCGAAGGGGCCGAAGAAGTTCCAGCGGTCTTCCAGCTTGCGCAGGATCTGATCAGGCGTGCCCCACACCTGCTGTTCCAGATACGCCTTGGCCACACCCTCCTTGCCCGCGGCGCGCATCATGTCCACGGCGTCGCCGTAGGCCTTGTAGCCTTTCACTTCCTTGTAGTGCTCACCCATCATCTCGTAGTGGTGCAGCACCGAGAGACAATAGCCCGCCACGTACTTCTCGGCGTTCTCACGCGCCCGTGCCGCATCGGTATCGCAGACCACCATGTCGGTGAGCAGCGGTGCCTTGGGTTCACGGCCATGCGTCTTGCGGAAGGTCTCGGCATAGGCATCGCACTCCGCCTTCTGTGCTTCAGGCGCCTTGTAGTTGAAGGCCATCATCTGGGCGCCCAGCTTGGCGGCCTCCTGGCCGGACTCGGGGCTCATGGCCACCTGCACCAGGCGATCCTTCCAGCTGCGGGTGGGCGCGGGGCGCAGAGGGGCCTTGGGCTGGCGGATGTATTTGCCTTCATGTTCCGGGAACCAGCCGGTTTCCAAGGCTTCGAGGATCAGCGGCGCGGACTCGTCGAAGCGGTCGCGCGATTCTTCCATCGAGATTCCGAACTGGTTGAATTCCTTGCGGGCGAGACCGCGGCCAAAGCCGAAGATCGCGCGACCCCCGGAGAGCAGATCGAGCAATGCGGCCTTCTCGGCCACGCGCAGGGGCTGCAGGTTCCAGGGCAGGATACAGGCGCCGGTGGCAAGGCGGATGTTCTTGGTCTTGGCCGCGAGATTCGCCAAATACACAAAGTTGTCCGGGCAGAAGGAGTAATCCTCGAAGTGATGCTCCACCGTCCAGACATGGTCGTAGCCCAGCTCGTCGGCGAGGATCGCCAATCGTGTTTCCTCGTCATACACCTCGGCATCCGTGATGTTCTCGTAGCCAAAGCTCTGCATGACTTGAAGAATGCCTACTTCCATGACTCTCACCTCCGAAACTGGATTTTTGTGGATGGGCGATGGAATCGTGGCGCCCGCGTGGTCCCGAGTGTAGCGCGCTGTTTTAGCGATCTGAACCGGCCGGGGCGTGGGATTTTTCCGGTGTTTTCAATGCTGCGCGGCAGCATCAAGAGCCGCATCCCCAGACTGCGAACGGGCTTGGCTAGGCTATGATGCCGCGGCATTCCAGAGAGGTTTTCCCATGCCGGCTGCCCCGAAATCCTTCGAAATCACCGTGCCTCCAGCGTGGCTGGACTACAACAACCACATGAACGTGGCGTATTACTCCCTCGCCTTCGACGAGGCCGGTGAGGCTTTCGTCAAGAGCTTCGGCATGGGCCTCGAGTACACCCAGCGCACGCAAAACTCCTGGATGGTGCTGGAGGCGCATCTCACCTATCAGAACGAGGCACGTCTCGGTGATGTGCTGCGCATCGAGACGCGGGTGCTCGATTTCAACAAGAAGCTCGCCCATCTCTATCAGGAAATGTTTCGCGGCGACCAGCTGCTGGCCACCCAGGAGCAGATGACTCTGCACGTGAGTCTGGAGACGCGTCGTGGCGCCTCTTTCCCGCCCGACATCCTCGCGCAACTCAAGGTTTTGCACGCCGAACAGGCCGGGCTGTCGGCACCCAGTCATGCAGGGCGACGCATCGGCATCAGGAAAGCAGACACGAGGAGCGATACATGAATACCTTCACCGGCGCGGTTGCGCTGATCACGGGCGCAGGTTCGGGCATCGGTGCAGCACTGGCACGCTCACTGGCGCGTCGAAGAGCTTTTGTGGTCTGTGCCGACATCAAGGAGGAGACAGCGCAGGCTGTGCTGGAGGCGATTGTCCGCGAAGGCGGCAGCGGGTCTGCACATGCCCTCGACGTGACGGATGCTACAGCGGTCGCCGCACTGGTACGCGAGGTGGCGCTTCAACACGGCAAGCTGGATCTGCTTTTCAACAATGCCGGGATTTCAATCGCCGGTGAGGCGCGCGACATCTCGCTGGAACACTGGCGAGCGGTGCTTGACGTGAATCTGATGGGCGTGGTCAATGGAGTCGATGCGGGCTACAAGCAGATGGCGCGGCAAGGCCATGGCCACATCATCAACATCGCCTCGCTGGCCGGCCTCATCCCCTTCCCGACCAATGTGCCCTATGCCACGAGCAAGCATGCCGTGGTGGGTCTGTCGCTCTCATTGCGTGCCGAGGGTGCGGATCTGGGCGTGAAGGTGAGTGCGGTGTGTCCGGGTTTCGTGCAAACCGGAATTTTCGCTGCCACGCCCTTCATCAACGTCGACCGTGAAAAGGCCATGCGCAATATTCCTTTTCCACCGCTGGACAGCGACAAGGCCGCGGAGCGCATCCTGCAGGGCATCACGCGCAACGAGGCGCTGATCGTTTTCCCGGCCTACGCGCGCCTGTTCTGGCGGCTGCATCGCCTGTCTGCGGGGCTTTTGAACACGTTCCATCTCAAGGGCATCCGCGACATGCGCAAGCTGCGCTTGAAGGACAACCCCTGAGGGGACGCAGCGGCTGACCGACCGGGTCAGCTGGCCGCCAGCGTCAGGAAGCGTGCGAGCTCTGCCGGGGAAAAGCCGGCGGCTTCCCGCGCCTGCATGTTGAAGGGCGGCTGTGGCGTCTTGACGCCATGCGCGCGGCACAGGGCGAGGAATTGATCCGCCGGATCGAGACCCCGCACCTCGCACAGATGCTCGAACCAGCGGTTGCCTATCGCCACATGCCCGATCTCGTCCCGCAGGATGATGTCGAGAATCGCCGCGGACTCCTCATCGCCCACCTCGCGCAGACGCTGCTGCAGGCCGGGCGTCACATCCAGTCCACGGGCCTCCAGTATCCGGGGCACCAGCCCCATGCGCGCCAGCACATCATGGCGGGTCTTGCTGGCGGCCTCCCACAGACCTTCATGCGCAGGAAAATCCCCGTAGTCTTGTCCGAGGTCCCGCAAGCGGGCCAACAGCAACTGGAAGTGATGCGCCTCCTCCGAAGCCACGTGCAACCAGTCCGCGTAATACGCGGCGGGCAGATCCGCGAAGCGCGCGATTGCATCCAGAGCCAGGTTGATGGCGTTGAATTCGATGTGCGCGAGCGCATGCAGCAGTGCTGCGCGACCCGCGGCAGAGCCGAGGCGACGCTTAGGCACCCGGGCGGGATGCACAAGTTCAGGTCGCGCGGGTCTCCCCGCAATTTCAGGCGCCGGCAGATTGGTCTCGACGGAAAGGCTGATGGTGTGTGATTGATGCGCTTGCCACAGTGCTGCGACGAGTTCGCATTTGATACGCTGGTCGCATTCGATGAGCGCGGCAAGGGCCGCTGCGCGAAATTCCTGTCGGGTACCTTGATTCATCCGCAACCGCAAAGCGAGGGAGGGGCATTGCGCCCCTCCCCGCTCGACATCCTCACTGCATGCTGAAGCCCGGATAACCCTGGCTGGTCAGCGCATCGCACTTTTGCTTGTACTGGCCGACGCCACCGATGTAGGACAGCAGGCGGCGTGGCTTGCCGTCGACATTGGAGCCCATGTACCAGGAGTCAGTCTTGGTGACGAGCGTGGCATTGGCGATTTCATCGTGATGCAACACCCAGTCGTCCTGCACTTCCTTGCTGGCTTCCATCAGTTTCGCGCCCTTGCTGCGCATGTTGACGAGACAGCTGGTAATCCACTCCGTCTGCTGCTGCAGGCAGGTCGTCATGTTGCACAGGGCCGCAGAAGGTGCCAGCGGTGCCGCCGTCGTGAACAGATTGGGATAGCCGTGCACCATCAGGCCCAGCGCCGTGCGGATGTCGCGCCGCCATTCCTCAGCGAGCGAGCGTCCACCCCGGCCACGCACATCGATGCGGCTGAGTGCGCCGGAGCCGGCATCGAAGCCGGTGGCGAGGATGAGGACATCCACTTCGTGAATCGTACAGTCGGCGAGCTTGATGCCTTGGGGCACCACTTCCGCGATCGGGTTTTTCTTGACACTGACCGCTTCCACATTCGGACGGTGGTAAACCTCGAGATAACCGCTCTCGAGCGGCACGCGATGGGTGCCGTAACCGTAATCCGTCGGGATGAGCAGATCGCAGAGCGCGGGATCCTTCAGACGCTCACGCATCTTCTTGCGCACGAATTCCGAGATCTCCTCACTCACTTCAGGATCCGTGAAGAGTTCGGGGCAGGTGGCCAGCCAGAGTTTGAGTGAACCGAACTTCCAGTTGGCTTCCAGAATCTCCAGTCGCCGCTCCGGCGAGAGCTCGGCCCACGGCCCGTTCTCGAAATCGTACTCGAACCCGGAGAAGGTATTCGGCAAGTTCTGGCGCAGTTCTTCGAAACGCTGCTTGTAGGCCGCCTGCTCCGCCTCACCGTAGTGCGGGTTGGCCATGGGCGTGATGTATTGGGGGGTGCGCACGAACACCTTGAGGTGGCCCACCTTCGAGGCGATGGTCTGGATGACCTGGATGCCCGTGGCGCCGGTGCCGACCACGCCGACGCGCTTGCCGGTGAAATCGATCTCTTCCTTCGGCCAGCGCGAGGTGTGGAAGATGCGCCCCTTGAAGGTCTCCTGGCCGGGGAACACGCGCTCCAACGGTGCGGACAGCATGCCGCAGCAGCTGATGACGAACTGGGTATCGATGACTTGGCCTGTGGAGGTGGTCAGGGTCCAGCGACCGGTGGCTTCCTGGTAGTGTGCGGAAGCAATCGTGGTGCTGAACTGGATGTCCTTGCGCAGGTCGAGCCGGTCGGCGATGTAGTTCATCCAGCGCTCGATCTCTGGCTGACCGGGGAAGCGTTCACTCCAGCTCCAGTCCTTGTAGAGCTTCTCATCGAACAGGTACTGGTAGATGTAGGACTCGGAATCGAACTTCGCACCGGGATAACGATTCCAGTACCAGGTGCCGCCCACATTGGAGGCGGTATCGAAAGCCCTGACGGCGAATCCCTGCTGCCGAAGCTGGTGAAGCTGATACAAGCCGGCGACACCGGCACCGATAACGGCGGCGTCGAGCCGGAGTGGTTCCTGGCCCGCGGTGGGACTCGAATTTGTCTGCGCCATCTCTGATTTCCTCCTCGGCAATGTTGTGTGGCACTTGGCCTTTCATGGGACGGTCGGTGATGCGCCGGCTCGCGGCCGACTGCACCCCGGGGCACCGTCTTGGGCTAACCTGCGGATGGTAGCAAAAAGGCCCGTGTCGCGGCTTTCGTAATCCCCGGGTTTGTGACAGATTCCCGGGCCATTCTGGTGCGCGGAGACTCGCCCGATGAACGCCCCACCCGTCATTACCGCCGCGATGCTCAGGGTTTCCCTGTGGTGCCGGCTTGGCGCCATCCTCTACGACGTTCTGGCCCTCTTTGGCGTGCTGTTCGTGGCCGGCATTCCGGTGGTGGCATTGCACGGGGGCGAGGCGATCGCCCCGCACAACGTCTGGTTCACGACCTGGCTGTGTCTCGCGGCCTTCGGCTACCTCGGCTACAGCTGGCGCAGGGGTCGCACGCTCGGCATGCAGAGCTGGAAGATTCGCCTCATCGACGCCCGCACCGGTGGCGCGGCTTCCTGGGCCCAGACGGCGGTGCGCTTTGTGGCTGCTTTACTGAGCTGGCTGCCTGCGGGCTTCGGTTTCTGGCGGGCGCTGTGGAACCCGGAACGAGCTGCCTGGCACGATCTGGTCTCCAGCACACGACTCGTTCGGGATTTTCGTCCCCGCCCTCACCAGCACTGAGGGCGGGTCAGCGGGCTTGGCCTTTCAGGCTCGTCGCCTCGGCAATCAGGGGGTGCGCGCAAGCAGCCAGGCGGCCACCAGGCCCATCATCACGGCCGGTCCGGTGGCGCTCAGCACCGGCAGGATCTCGTAGACCACGCCGATGTGGCCCGCCGCCTGATTGAGAAGGTGGAAGCCAAGACCAATCAAGGCGCCCACCAGCACGCGCTGTCCCACTGTCACGCTGCGGCTCGCCCGCAACACCATCGGCACCGCCAGCACCACCATCACCACGGTGGCGATGGGATAGGTGATCTTGAGCCACATCACATGCTCGTAGCGCTGGGCATTCTGGCCATTGGTGCGCAGGAAACGGCTGTATTTGGCGAGGCTCCAGATGGAGAGGCTGTCCGGGTTGATGGTCACCATCTGCAGCAGATCGGGCTTCAAGATTGAATCCCAGGCGGCCTCGGGCAGGGTACGTCGCTCCAGCCCGTCCTCCTTGAGCAGGGTCTGGGAGATGTTCTCCAGCATCCATTCCTGATTGGTATACCGCGCGAACTCCGCATGCGTGCTCATGCGCAGCCGGTTTTCATCATCGAATTCATAGATGAACACATCCCGCAGCTGGTCCCCCGGCAGGATTTCGCGGATGTTGATATAGCTGTCCCCATCTCGCGCCCAGAAGCCGTTTTCAGACTTGAATGTGACCCGTTCATTGATGGCCAGGCTCCGGTAGTCCCGTGCGAAGCGCTCCCCCGGCGGGGCAATGAATTCTCCCACCAGCATGGCGGACACCAGCAACACCATGCCGGCTTTGATGACCGCATAGACCACCCGGCCCTTGCTCACGCCCACACAACGGATTACCGCCAGCTCGCCGTTGCGCATCATGGTGCCGAAACCGATCAAGGAGCCGATGAGTGCCGCCATGGGAAAAAGTTCGTAGGTCAGCGTGGGCACGCTGAAGAGCACAAAGAGCACGATCTTGCCGAGCCCATAGGTGCCGCGTCCGAGGTCGTCCAGCTGATCGATGAAGGCGAAGAAGGTGAAGATCGAGACCAGCACCAGAAGCACCGTGGCCGTCGCCGCGATGATGTTCCAGCCAATGTAGCGGTCGAGAATCTTCATGGGGTAGGTGTGCTTTACGCCTCGCGGAGCCTGCGCATACACTCCGTTGTTACCCAACGCCGGCTCGCCCCGGGTCGGTTCCCTGACACGCGATGCACCTCTGGAGGACGGCTCAAGATGGAGATTTCGGTCAAACTCGGTAGCGCTCGAACCCTGAAAACTGCCTGCATCGCGGTGGCAATCCACTCCGGCAAACGTCTGAGTCCCTGCGCCCAGGCATTGGACAAGTCCTCGCGGGGTGCGCTCAGTCGCGTGATCAAGCGCGGCGATATTAGCGGCAATCCCGGGGAAGCGCTAATGCTGCCCGACGTGGGCGGAATCAGCGCGGAGCGGGTGCTGCTGGTGGGCAGCGGACGCCAGGACGGTATCTCCGGCAGCGAGTATCAACGCGTGCTCACGACCGCGGCCAAGGCTCTCTGTGAGGCGGGTCTGCGCACTGCGGCCAGTGCCTTGCTGGAAGTGAACGTGCACGACCGCGATCTCGCCTGGAAGGCCCGGCAGATGGCCGTGATCTTCAACAGCGCGCGCTATCGCTTCGACCAGCTCAAAACCAAACCCTCCCGCAAGCCGCAGCTTTCCCGCCTGCAGGTTCTGAGTGACGCCGGCCAGAGCGCAGCCGTCGGGGCCGGAATCCGGCTCGGACATGGCATCGCGCAGGGCATGGACCTCACACGGGACTTGGCCAACCTGCCCGGCAATCACTGCACCCCCTCTCACCTTGCCGCGACCGCGCAGGCACTCGCCAAGGAGTTCCCCGCCCTCAGGGTGACCGTGGTCAACGAGGCTGAGATGCGCAAGCTCGGCATGGGGGCGCTGCTCGCCGTTGCGCAGGGCAGCCGCCAGCCACCTAAGCTGATAGCCGTCGAGTACAAGGGCGGTGATCGCAAGGACAAGCCGGTCGTGCTAGTGGGCAAGGGCGTGACCTTCGATTCCGGCGGCATCTCGATCAAACCGGCCGCCGCCATGGATGAAATGAAGTTCGACATGACGGGTGCGGCGAGCGTGCTGGGCGTGATGAGGGCCGTTGCCACCCTGGAGCTGCCCATCAATGTGGTGGGCGTGCTTCCAGCCACCGAGAACCTGCCCGACGGCAATGCGATCAAGCCCGGGGATGTGGTGACCAGCCTGTCCGGTCAGACGATCGAGATTCTCAATACCGATGCCGAAGGTCGCCTCATCCTCTGTGATGCGCTGACCTGGTGTGCGCGATTTGAACCTGCGGTGGTCATCGATATCGCCACCCTTACCGGGGCCTGTGTGATCGCACTCGGCAGCCACGCCAGCGGCCTGCTCAGTAATCATGACGCTCTGGCCAACGAACTGCTCGAGGCTGGCCAGGCGTCCGGCGACCGGGCCTGGCGTCTACCCTTGTGGGAGGACTACCAGAAGCAGATCGACAGTCCCTTCGCGGACATGGCGAACGTGGGGGGACGCGAGGCCGGCACCATCACCGCCGCCTGCTTTCTCGCCCGCTTCACGCGTGATTACCACTGGGCGCATCTCGACATTGCCGGCACCGCCTGGACAGGCGGCAAGGCCAAGGGCTCGACGGGTCGGCCAGTGCCGTTGCTCATGGAATTCCTGCTCAAGCGCAGCCACGCCACGCGGACGTGACCAGCGTCGATTTTCATCATTGGCCCGAAGAGACGCGCCGCCAGCATGACGTGCGCGTCTGTGAACTCGTGGAGCAGGCGTGGCAGGCCGGGCGCCGCGTGTACGTCCACTGCCTGGACGAGGACATGCTGGCGAGCCTCGACGATCTCCTGTGGACCTTCCATGACACGAGCTTCGTGCCCCATGCGCTGGTTGGAACCGCTGCCGCGACCCAGGTGAAAATCCTGCTGGGTTGCGTGCCCCATCCTCCCGATTTGATGGATACCTTGTTCAACCTCCATGTGGAGGTGCCGGCCTTCTTCAGCCAGTTCGAGCGCGTGGTGGAGACCACGGGCCACGATCCGCATACCCGGCAGCTCGCCAGGGATCGCTGGCGGTTCTACAAGGACCGGGGGTATCCGCTCACGACCCGGCAGGCCTGAGCCCTTGGCCGGCGAAACAGACTCCTCCCGGCGCAACCGGCAGTTCCTGGCCCGGGGCGTGCCCCCCCGTCTGACCGATCGCGTGCAGGGGCTGGATCCCGGCACCCTGGGCTTCAAAGGCACACTCGCCGGCATGACACCACGCCGACCGGAACAACCACTCAATTCATCAGAAGAGCCCGCCATGACCGCGCAAGACTCCACGCCCTTCGAGGGGCAAACAGCTGGGCCCGCGCCCGCCTCCATCGCCAAGACCTACGAGCCGGGCAAGATCGAGCAATCACGCTATCAGGCCTGGGAGGCCGCTGGTTTTTTTGCCGCAGGCAGTGCGGGCGAACCCTACTGCATCATGCTGCCGCCGCCGAACGTCACCGGCAGCCTGCACATGGGTCATGCCTTCCAGGACACGCTGATGGATGCACTCATCCGCTACCAGCGCATGGCGGGCAAAAGCGCCCTCTGGCAGTGTGGCACCGACCACGCGGGAATCGCGACCCAGATGGTGGTGGAACGCCAGCTCGGCCTGAAGGGTTTGTCGCGCCACGATCTCGGCCGCGAAAAGTTCACAGCCGCGGTGTGGGACTGGAAGGCCGAATCCGGCGGCACCATCTCGCAGCAGCTGCGCCGCATGGGCGCGTCCATGGACTGGAGCCGCGAGCGTTTCACGATGGACGAGGGACTTTCGCGCGCCGTGACGGAGGTCTTCGTGCGCTTGCACGAGGAAGGCCTCATCTACCGCGGCAAACGTCTGGTCAACTGGGATCCGGTACTCAACACCGCCATTTCCGATCTGGAAGTGGTGGCAACCGAAGAGCAGGGCAGCCTCTGGCACATCCGCTACCCACTGGAAGATGGCAGCGGTCATCTGGTCGTGGCCACCACGCGCCCCGAGACGCTGCTCGGTGATGCCGCAGTGGCGGTGCATCCGGAGGACGCGCGCTACCTGCACCTGATTGGAAAATCCGTACGCCTGCCCCTGTGCGACCGGAACATCCCGGTGATTGCGGATACTTATGTGGACCCCGCCTTCGGCTCGGGCTGCGTGAAGATCACGCCCGCCCATGACTTCAACGACTATGCCGTGGGCGAACGGCACGCCCTGCCAAAGATCAACGTCTTCACCGCCCATGCGGCCCTCAACGATGAGGTGCCGGTCGCCTATCGCGGCCTCAACCGCTTCGAGGCACGCAAGCGCATCCTGGCCGACCTGGAAGCGCTCGGGCTGATTGAGAGAATCGACGCCCACAAGCTGATGGTGCCGCGGGGCGATCGCTCGCAGGCCGTGATCGAACCCTTCCTGACCGACCAATGGTTCGTGCGCATCGCGCCACTGGCGGAACCCGCCATCGCCTGCGTGGAAGATGGCCGGATCCGTTTCGTGCCGGAAAACTGGACCCGTACCTACTTCGAATGGATGCGCAACATTGAGGACTGGTGCATCTCGCGCCAGCTCTGGTGGGGCCACCGTATTCCCGCCTGGTATGACACGAACGGAAACATCTTCGTGGGTCGCACGGAAGCCGAGGCCCGCAGCAAGGGCAATCTCGGACCGGAAATGGTACTGACCCAGGATCCGGATGTGCTGGACACCTGGTTCTCCTCCGCGTTGTGGCCCTTCTCCACCCTGGGCTGGCCGGACAGCACGCCGGAGCTCAGTCGCTTCTACCCCACCAGCGTGCTGGTGACGGGCTTCGACATCATCTTCTTCTGGGTGGCCCGGATGATCATGATGGGCATGAAGTTCATGGGCGACGTGCCGTTCCGCGAGGTCTACATCCATGGCCTGGTGCGCGATGCGGAAGGCAACAAGATGTCCAAGTCCAAGGGCAACATCCTGGACCCCATCGACCTCATCGACGGCATTGCACTGGAGCCGCTGGTCGCCAAGCGAACCGTGGGCCTCATGCGCCCCGAGGATGCGCCGAAAATCGAGGCTGCCACGCGGCGCCAGTTCCCGGAGGGAATCCCGGGCTACGGCACGGATGCGCTGCGCTTCACGTTTGCGGCCATGGCCACCCAGGGTCGCGATATCCGCTTCGATCTCGGGCGCATCGATGGGTACCGCAACTTCTGCAACAAGATCTGGAATGCCGCGCGCTTCGTGCAGATGATGCTGGGCGAGCGCCACCTGCCGGCAGCACCGTCAGCGCATGCACTGGGGCTCCCGGAGCGCTGGATACGGCATCGCCTGCGTGATGCGCTGGTCAATGTCACTGCAGGTTTCGAGAACTACCGCTTCGACCTCTCGGCCCAGGCGCTCTATGAATTCATCTGGGACGAGTACTGCGACTGGTACATCGAACTCGCCAAGGTGGCGTTGAACGATGCGGGCACCGCGGAAGACGTCAAGGACGCCACGCGCCACACGCTGGTGGACGTGCTCGAAGTCACGCTGCGCATGCTGCACCCGCTGATGCCATTCATCACCGAGGAGATCTGGATGCAGGTGGCCCCGCTGCTCGGGCGCCAAGCGGAAACCTTGATGGATCGTCCGTATCCGCAGGTATCGGACCTTGCGGCAGACGACTCTGCAGAGCGCGCCCTCGCCTGGGTCCGCCAGTTCATTCTCGGGGTGCGGCGGATTCGCGCGGAGAACAATCTGGAACCCGCCAAGCGCATTCCGGTCCGCTTCCATGGCGGCAGTCCCGAGGAGCGCAGCTGGCTGAAAGCCATGGAGGCCTCCATTCGTCATCTCGCCCGACTGGAGTCGCTGGAAGACAGTGTGGAAGCCGGCGGCGCCGATGCCACCACGGCACTGGCAGGAGACATGACCATCCTCGTGCCCCTGCTCGATCTGATTGATCCGGCCGTGGAACGCGAGCGACTGACCAAGGAGATCGCTCGCCTGACGCAGGATCTGGAGCGCGTGGAGGCCAAACTCGCCAATGCCTCGTTCGTGGAACGGGCACCGGCGGAAGTGGTGGAGAAAGAGCGAAGGCGCGCCGCAGACAACCGGGATCAGGTCGCCCGCTTCAGCGAGCAGCTGGCACGCCTGCCGGGCTGAGGAAGGCTGTCCTCAATCGGTCCCGCTGGCCTTGAGGACCAGAGACCACCGTGTACACGGTGAGGATGAAGAGCAGCGTGCCGATGAGCCCCGCGATGATGAAGGTCTTGGCCGAGCCTTGACGAAAGTCGCGCTCGCGGTTGCGGTTGCTTTGCACGCCGATGCTGGCCGCGATCACGCTCTGGGCCACTTGTAGTATGCTCAGCCGCCCCCGGGGGGCGTCTTCCTTGTCCGTCGTCATCAGCCTTCTTCCGCTTCCCGGGCCTTGCCCGTCCATGACCCATCCTAACACTGGCGAGCCTTCCCCATGTTCCAACATCTGAGAGAAGACATCCGCAGCATCTATGCGCGCGATCCCGCGGCCCGCAACACGCTCGAACTGTTGTTGGCGTACCCGGGCATCCACATGCTGATCATCCATCGCGCCAGTCATTGGTTGTGGCAGCACGGTTTCAAGTTGCTGGCGCGTGTGCTCTCCCATCTGGGCCGATTCCTCACCGGCATCGAGATCCACCCCGGTGCCACCATCGGCCGGCGTTTCTTCATCGACCACGGTATGGGGGTGGTGATCGGGGAAACCGCCGAAATCGGCGATGACGTCACGCTCTATCACGGCGTGACCCTGGGCGGGACCACCTGGAACAAGGGCAAGCGCCATCCCACTCTGGGCAATGGCGTGGTCATCGGCGCAGGTGCCAAGGTACTCGGCCCCATCACGCTGGGGGAAAACGCCCGCGTCGGTTCCAATGCGGTGGTGGTGAAGGACGTTCCGGCAGGAGCCACGGTGGTCGGCATCCCCGGTCGCATTGCCGGGGGTGAGCAAGGCAGCCAGCAGGCGGAGCGGGAAGAAACTGCGCGCCGCATCGGCTTCGATGCTTACGGCCAAGTGAAGGGGCTCAATGATCCCATCACCCAGGCGGTCGATGCCCTGCTGGATCATGCCCGGGGGCTGGAGAAGCAGATCGAGGTCCTGGCGGAGGCTTTGTGCCGGCAGGGCATTGCCGTGGACCTGCCCAATGTCCCGTCCTGCGAGGAGATGCGCAAACGGGTGGCCGACGAGTCCCCGACGCCCTGAATTCTCACGGAACTCCTTGAATTTACGGAAATGGTGCAAGTGCAAAAATATTCTTGACTGAAACGCTCGGTATCTCACATAATTCCGAGGAAATCCGTAGGAATATCCAAGGAGGCACCATGCGTTTGACTACCAAAGGCCGTTACGCGGTCACCGCGATGGTCGATCTGGCCCTGCACGGCACCCGCGGACGGGTCTCGCTGGCCGAGATTGCGGCCCGCCAGGGGATCTCCCAGTCTTATCTGGAACAGCTCTTTGCTGCGCTGCGTCGGCGCGGTCTGGTGGACGGCACCCGCGGTCCGGGTGGTGGTTATCAGCTCGGTCGCCCCGGCAGCGAGATCTCCGTTGCCGACGTCATAGACGCGGTGGATGAATCCGTGGACGCCACCCGCTGCGGCGGACTGCGCAATTGCAGGGGCGACCACGGCTGCCTCACCCATAACCTGTGGGAGGAGCTCAGCCGGCAGATTCGCCAGTATCTGAGTAATGTGAGCTTGGAGACGGTCGTGCAGGAAAACCGCACCCAGGGGCAGGCGCAGATCCTGCGGCAGTGGCCGAAAGCCGGCGACGAGTCCCGCCTCAAGGCGGCAACGGCCTGAACGCCGCCCGATTCGGAGAAACGACCATGGCAATCACCCTGACCGAACGCGCCGCCCGTCACGTCGAGCGCTTCCTCGCAACGAACGAAGGCAATGGCCTGCGGGTGGGCGTCAAGCCGACCGGCTGTTCCGGATACATGTATATCGTGCAGCCAGCCAAGGAAATCAATGAACACGACCAGGTGTTCACCTCGCAAGGCGTGCAAATCGTGGTGGATGACGAGAGCCTGAAGTATCTCGACGGCACGGAAGTGGACTTCGCGCGCGAAGGCCTGAATGAAGGCTTCCGTTTTGCCAATCCCAACGTCAAGGCCACCTGTGGCTGCGGCGAGAGCTTCAGTCTGTAAAACAAGAAGAGCCCGGAGCATTTCATGGCTACACCTCAGACCGAGGTCAGCGAGCTGCTGAATCGCAAGTACGACGCTGGCTTCTATACCGACATCGAACAAGATCAGGCCCCGCCCGGCCTGAACGAAGACATCATCCGTCTCATCTCGAGCAAGAAAGAGGAGCCGGAATGGATGTTGCAGTGGCGCCTGCGCGCCTTCGAGCGCTGGCAGAAGATGCCGGAGCCCAAGTGGGCCCATGTGCACTATCCGCCCATCGACTATCAGGCACTTTGTTACTACTCGGCACCGAAGAGCCGCGCCAATGCCCCAAAGAGCCTGGATGAGGTCGATCCGAAACTGCTCGAGACCTACAAGAAACTGGGGATTCCACTGGAAGAGCAGATGATGCTCGCCGGTGTGGCGGTGGATGCCGTGTTCGACAGCGTGTCCGTGCATACCACTTTCAAGGACAAGCTCGCCGCGGCCGGCGTCATTTTCTGTTCGTTCTCCGAGGCCGTGCGTGAACATCCGGACCTGGTGCGCAAGTACCTGGGCTCCGTGGTGCCGCAGGGTGACAACTATTTCGCGGCGCTCAATTCTGCGGTGTTCTCCGACGGTTCTTTCGTCTATATCCCGCCCAACACCCGCTGCCCTATGGAGCTGTCCACCTACTTCCGCATCAATGCGATGAACACCGGGCAGTTTGAGCGCACCCTGGTGGTGGCCGACGCCGGCAGCTACGTGAGCTACCTCGAGGGCTGCACCGCGCCCCAGCGCGACGAGAACCAGCTGCATGCCGCGGTGGTCGAGCTCGTGGCCCTGGACAATGCCGAGATCAAGTACTCGACCGTGCAGAACTGGTATCCGGGTGATGAAGAGGGCCGAGGAGGCATCTACAACTTCGTGACCAAGCGCGGCGACTGCCGCGGCCGCAACTCCAAGATCTCCTGGACCCAGGTGGAGACCGGATCGGCAATCACCTGGAAGTATCCGAGCTGCGTCCTGAAGGGCGAAAATTCGGTGGGCGAGTTTTACTCCGTGGCCGTGACCCACCATCGGCAACAGGCGGACACCGGCACCAAGATGATTCATCTGGGCCGCAACACGCGCAGCACCATCATCTCCAAGGGGATCTCGGCCGGGCGCGGACAGAATGCCTACCGGGGCCTGGTGAGAATTGCGAAGAGTGCCGAGAACGCGCGCAACTATACCCAATGCGATTCCTTGCTGATGGGCAACGAGTGCGGCGCCCACACCTTTCCCTACGTCGAAGTGCGCAACGCCAGCGCGAAGGTGGAGCATGAAGCCTCCACCTCGAAGATCAGTGAAGACCAGCTGTTCTATCTGCGCAGCCGGGGCATTGGCAGCGAGGACGCGGTGAATCTCATCGTCAATGGCTTCTGCAAGGAAGTGTTCAAGGAGCTTCCGATGGAGTTCGCCGTGGAAGCACAGAAACTCCTCAACATCACGCTTGAAGGCGCAGTGGGGTAAAACACTCATGCTCAAAATCGAAAACCTGCATGCCGAGATCGACGGCAAGCCCATTCTCCGCGGTCTCACACTCACCATCGGCAAGGGCGAAGTACACGCGATCATGGGGCCGAACGGCTCCGGCAAGAGCACACTGTCCTATCTCATCGCTGGCCGCCCGGGATACACCGTGACCGAGGGTTCCATCACCTGGAACGGCAAGGATCTGCTCGCCCTGGAACCCGAGGAACGTGCCGGGGAAGGCGTGTTTCTCGCGTTCCAGTATCCAGTGGAAATCCCGGGCGTGAACAACGTGTACATGCTGCGTGCGGCCGTGAACGGTATCCGCAAGTATCGCGGTGAGCCTGAGATCAGTGCGGTGGATTTCCTCAATCTGGTGAAGACAAAGACGCGCGAGATCGGACTCAAGGAAGGCCTGCTCAACCGGCCCGTGAACCAGGGTTTCTCGGGTGGCGAGAAAAAGCGCAACGAGGTGTTCCAGATGAGCATTCTCGAGCCCTCGCTGGCCATCCTGGACGAAACGGACTCGGGACTCGACATCGATGCCCTGAAAATAGTGGCCGATGGCGTGAATCGTCTGCGCAGCCCGGACCGCGCCTTCATGGTGGTGACCCATTACCAGCGACTGCTCGACTACATCGTGCCGGATCATGTGCACGTGCTGGCAAACGGAAGAATAGTGAAGTCAGGTCCCCGCGAGCTGGCCCTCGAACTCGAAGCCAAGGGTTATGACTGGCTTCTGGAGGAGGCGGCGTAATGGGATTGATGGAATCACTCGCGCGCGACCTTGGCGGCGGCGGGGAGTCCGGCGGCGTGCAGGCTGCCCGCGCGGCAGCCTTCCAGCTCGCGCTGGCCCAAGGAGTTCCCAGCCCGCGCCACGAAGATTGGCGCTATACCGATTTGGGCGGCCTCTCCGGACAGGAATTCAGGACTGCCGCGGCGGCCACGCTGGACGGGCAAACCCTGCCATTGCGGGAGCTCGATGCCTGGCGCCTGGTCTTCGTGAATGGACGGTTCGCACCGGCGCAGTCCGATCTGACATCTTTGCCCCCGGGCGTGACGGTGCGCCTGCTTGAAGAGATGTCCCGCCAGGATCCCCAGTGGCTGGCCGAACATCTGTCACGTCAGGCAAATCCGGACGCGCGGACTTTCGTGGCGCTCAATGCGGCGGCCGCACCGGATGGCCTGCACGTCGAGCTGGCGCCGGGCACCAGCCTCGAAAAACCGCTGCTGGTGATTTTTGCCACTATCGGTGTCGGTACTCCCGCCCTCGCGTCTCCGCATCTTCACGTTCTCGCTGGACGCCACAGCCAGCTTGACCTGATCGAGCTTCACTTCACCGCAGGTCAGGGCGCAACGCTGACGAATGCGCACACCCGCGTAGATGCAGGCGATGCTGCGCGTGTCGCCCACTATCGCGCGGTGTGCGAGGGTGGTGAGGGCTCACACGTCGGCTCGGTGCAGCTGAACGTGGGGCGCGATGGCCTGGTGGAGAATTTCTCGCTCGTTCTCGGTGGCCGCATGGTGCGCGTGGACATCGACGGCTATCTTGCCCACCCCGGGGGTGAGCTCAAACTGAACGGCGTGTTCGTCGCCGACCAGAACCAGCATGTGGATCACCACACACGCGTGGACCATGCGGCCAGCCACACCACCAGCGATGAGGTGTACAAAGGCATTGCCGACGGCAACGGCCGGGGCGTGTTCAATGGCCAGGTACTGGTACGTGAGGGCGTGGAGAAAGTGGTCGCGACCCAGGCGAGCAACAATCTGCTGCTTTCCTCCGACGCCGAGATTGATGCCAAGCCCGAACTTGAAATCTATGCCAACGATCTGCGCTGCGCCCATGGCGCAACGGTCGGTCAGCTGGATGACGACGGTCTCTTCTATCTGCGCTCGCGCGGCGTGCCTGCGGTGGAGGCCAGGGCCTTGCTCGTCTATGGTTTCGTGCAGAGCCTGGTGGAGAGTATTCCACATGCCGCCCTGCAAGCGCTGGTCACTGCGCGTTTTGCGGAAGCGAATCCGGCGCTCGAGAAACTGCTGTCGGGAGACTACTCATGAGCAGCTTGGCTGAAGCCAGACCGGCGGCGTCCAAGTTCGCCGTGGAAAGGGTGAGGGCGGATTTCCCGATCCTGGAGACTCGTATCAACGGGCGTCCCCTGGTCTACCTGGACAATGCCGCCACCACCCACAAGCCGCGAGCGGTGCTGGATGCACTGGAACACTTCTACACGCACGACAACGCAAACATCCACCGCGGCGTGCATACACTGAGCCAGCGCGCCACCGCGGCGTTCGAGGCTGCGCGCGAGAAGGTGGCCGGCTTCCTGAATGCCGCGGACTCCTGCGAGATCATCTTCACGCGCGGTACCACGGAAGCCATCAATCTGGTTGCCCAGAGCTATGCGCGCAGCCAGCTGGTGGCCGGGGATGAAATCCTCATCGGAGAGGCCGAGCATCACGCGAACATCGTACCCTGGCAGATCCTGCGCGAGCAGATCGGTATCGTGCTGAAGGTGGTGCCGGTGAATGATGCCGGCGAACTGGAGCCCGAGGCCATTGCTGCCAGGGTCACTGCGCGCACGCGCCTGCTCGCCTTCGGGCACGTCTCCAATGCCCTCGGCAGCATCAATCCCGTGAAGGAAATCGTGGCCGAGGCGCGCAAGGTCGGCGCCAAGGTGCTGCTGGATGGCGCACAGGCCGTGGCGCACGGACGGGTGGATGTGCAAGCGCTGGACTGCGACTTTTATGCGTTCTCCGGACACAAGCTCTTCGGGCCCACGGGTATCGGCGTGTTGTACGGCAAGCGCGCACTACTCGAAGCAATGCCGCCCTACCAAGGGGGTGGCGACATGATCAAGACTGTGACCTTCGAGGCGACGGAATATGCGGATCTTCCGCACAAGTTCGAAGCCGGTACCCCGCATATCTCGGGCGGTATCGGACTCGGCGCCGCCATCGACTATTTCCTGTCGCTGGATCTCGCCGGTGCACTGGCCCACGAGCAGGATCTGTTGGCCTATGCCACAGCGCGCGCCAGTGAGATGCCCGGCCTGCGTATCATCGGCACCGCGCGGGAGAAGGAAGCCGTGCTGTCTTTCCTGATCGACGGCCTCCATCCTCAGGACATAGGCGTGCTGCTGGACAGTCAGGGCGTGGCCATTCGCACCGGACACCACTGTGCCATGCCGGTGATGCAGCGCTTCGGTGTGCCGGGCACGGCCCGCGCCTCGTTTGCCTTCTACAACACGCGGCAGGAAGTCGATGTGTTCTTCGCGGCGCTGGAGAAAGCGCGCCGCATGCTCGCCTGACCATCACCTTCACAGCCGAGACAGAAGAAGGGTATACCCCGATGACTTCGCCGCAAGATTTCACCCGCCCCATCGAACTCACACGCGACTGCCCGGCGGTGCTCATCCCCCAGGGAACACCCATTACCCTGGAGGCGGGCACCACGATCTTCGTCACCCAGGCGCTCGGTGGCTCGGTGACCGTCAATGTGGGGGGCAATCTTGCCCGCATAGCGGCCAGTGAGGTCGATGCGCTCGGCATGACGCCGGAGCACCTGCCGGCCACCGACGCGGTGTCAGGGGACGGCAAGGTGGATGAGAGCCTGGTCTGGGAGCAGCTGCAGACTTGCTACGACCCCGAGATCCCTATCAACATCGTCGAACTGGGTCTGATTTACCACTGTGAAATCAAGGCCCTGCCTGAGGGCGGGAATGTCGTGGAGATCGACATGACCCTCACCGCCCCGGGCTGTGGGATGGGTCCCATCCTGGTGGATGATGTCGCGGACAAAGTCCGTCAGGTGCCCAACGTGACAGACGTGAAGGTGGAGCTCACCTTCGATCCTCCCTGGTCTTCGGAACTGATGTCCGAAGCCGCGCGCCTGCAGACTGGCCTCTACTGAGGCGTTTCCTTCGCCCCGTACCCGGCGAAGCTCCGCCGGGAGCTGGGCATTTGTGCACAGCACCCAATATAATGGTGTGCTTTTCAATGCCTTATGTAACTCTCAGGAGCTTCTGATCCATGGCCACCGAGCGCACCCTTTCCATCGTCAAGCCCAGTGCTGTCTGCCACAACCACATTGGCGGCGTGCTCGCCAAACTCGAAGCTGCCGGGCTCAGGATCATCGCCGCCAAGATGCTCAAGCTGACACCAGAGCAGGCCGGCAATTTCTACGACGTGCACCGCGCGCGGCCGTTCTTCCGGGAACTCGTGGACTTCATGACCTCCGGCCCGGTGCTGGTGCAGGTGCTTGAGGGTGAGGATGCCATCGCCAAGAACCGCGAAGTGATGGGCGCCACGGATCCCGCCAAGGCTGCACCCGGCACCATCCGCGCCGAATTCGGCAAGGACATTTCAGAGAATGCGGTGCATGGTTCGGACGCACCCGAAACCGCAGCCGTGGAGATCGCCTTCTTCTTTGCCGGCAGCGAGCTCTGCCCTCGCTGAGCCGCATGCCGGACGCGCCAGTCAATCTGCTCGATTTCGATCCGCAAGGATTGGCGCAGTACTTTGCGTCCGTCGGGGAGCGCCCCTACCGCGCAACCCAGATCGTGAAGTGGGTCCACCAGCAAGGTGTGATCGACCTCGACGCCATGACCAATCTCAGCCGTGCACTGCGTGAGCGGCTCGCGGCAGAGACCGTGTTCCGGCTGCCGGAAATCATGACGGTGCAGGAATCGGACGATGGCACGCTGAAATGGCTGCTGCGGGTGGACAACGGCAACTGTATCGAGACCGTCTACATCCCCGAGGCTGAACGCGGCACCCTGTGCGTTTCTTCCCAGGTGGGCTGCGCGGTCAACTGCAGCTTCTGCGCCACGGCCAAGCAAGGCTTCAGCCGCAATCTGTCCACCGCCGAAATCATCGGACAGGTCTGGATTGCAGCCCGACATCTGGGCCAGAACCCCAAGACTCATCGTCACATCACCAATGTGGTGATGATGGGCATGGGCGAGCCACTCATGAACTTCGAGCGTGTCGTGCCCGCCATGCGCCTGATGCTTGATGACAGCGCCTACAATCTCGGGCGGCGCCGCGTCACGCTGAGCACCGCGGGCATGGTTCCTGCCATGGACAGGCTCCGCGAAGAATGTCCCGTGAGCCTCGCTGTCTCTCTCCATGCGCCGGAGGACTCGCTGCGCGATGAGCTAGTGCCGCTCAACCGGACTTACCCACTGGCCGAATTGCTGGCCGCCTGCAGGCGCTACCTCGCCGACAGCCCGCATGACCAGATTACTTTCGAGTACGTGATGCTCGATGGCGTGAACGACAGCCCGGCCCAGGCGCGCGACCTTGCAAAGCTGCTGCGGGGCATCCCCTCCAAGCTGAACCTCATCCCGTTCAACCCGATAGACGGTGCGGACTATCGCTGCTCGCCGCAGAGCCGCATCCTCGAGTTCCGCCAGATCCTGCAGAAAGCGGGCTATGTCACCACCACCCGCAAGACGCGTGGCGATGACATCGATGCCGCCTGTGGTCAGCTGGTGGGCAAGGTCCTGGCGCGCGCCGCACGCCATCGCAAGGCGCAGGCAGAAGCACAGTCCCGGGCCACCACCCTGCGTGCTGGTGCCTGAAGTCCTCCGCATGCGCGCTGCCCTGCTGTTCGTGATGGCCCTGTTGCTGACTGCTTGCCAGTCCGGTGGGTCACGGGAAGGTTCAAGCCGGGAGGACGACCGGCTCAAACTCGCGGAAATCAACACCCAGCTCGCTCTGGCCTACATGCAGGACGGGGACAACGAGCTTGCCTTGCAGAAACTGGAAAGTGCACTGGAATCCAACCCGAAATCGGTGAACACGCGCAATGCCATGGCGCTGCTCTACAACAATCTCGGCGAATACAAAGAGGCCGAGGAGAATTACCGCAAGGCACTTGAGTTTGATGCGCGCAACATCACGGCGCTCAACAACTATGGGCGGTTCCTCTGCCAGCAGAAACGGTTCGATGAAGGTCAGGCGCGCTTGAAGCAGGCAATCGACAACCCGCTCAACCCGGTGCCGGAGAATGCGATGGCGAATGCGGGCACCTGTGCCATGCAGGCAGGTGACGCCATCAAGGCCGAAGACTTCTTCCGGGCGGCGCTTCAGCGATCACCGCGACTGTCTCCCGCCCTGCTGTCGATGGCGCAGCTGAGCCTTGATCAGCAGAACCCGCTGCAGGCCCGTGCTTACTACCAGCGCTATGTGGAAATCAGCCCGCAATCGCCGCGGACGCTGTGGCTTGGCATGCGCATAGAGCACGCGCTGGGCAATCAGGATGCGGTGGCAAGCCATGCGCTGCAATTGAAGAACCGGTTCCCCGATTCCCCCGAGTATGGCCAGTACCAGCGTGGGGAGCTCGAGTGAATCACGAGATGGAATCGAACCAGCACCCTGGTGAAATCTCGCCCATGAGGCCCGGTTTGAGCAGCCTCGGGCCGGGCGCGGCGTTGCGCGCAGCACGCGAGCAGGCCCGCCTCAGTGTCGCTGAGATAGCGCACCGGACAAGGCTGGAACCCCGCATCATCAGTGCCCTGGAAACCGAGGACTACCAGAGTCTCGCCGCCAGTGCATTCATCAAGGGCTACCTGCGCAGCATCGCGCGAGCCCTAGACATGGATCCCGCGCCACTGCTCGCGCGTTATACCCAGCTCGAAGAAACCCAGGATCCCAAGCTCGCGGATTTCGCCACCCGCAGTCCCGCGCAGGTTACAAGCTCCAGTCTGGTGATTCGGCTTGTGACCGTGGTGCTCGTGCTGGTGTTCATCCTGCTGGTCGCGGCCTGGTGGCGACATAATTACCAGGCGGCAGAGAAATCCGCCGAGGAGCTCGCGGCTCTGGAACAGGAAGTGACCGCGCCGGAACCCGATCCCGGCATCCCACTGCCCTATGCCTACACCATCGTCGATCACTCGCAGGAACCTCTGGGGCCGGTGAAGACTTTCCGCCACCAGACGGACGGATCCGCCCCCCCTGCAGAAGCGCTGCCCAGCGATGAACCGGCTGCGGCAACGCCTCTGGGAATTCCGGCCGACACCCGGGCGGTTGCGACCGAGGTTGCGGAGCCCCCCCAACCTGCGCCGACGCCGCGTGAAGCGCCTCCCGCCGCCGCGGAGACCACGCCGGAACCCGCGCCTCAAGCGGAGGCACGCCCCGCCCGCGAAACAGCGCGGCCCGCGGCGACACCCGCACCAGCCGCACCTGCGAGACAGGAGCCGCCACGCGCCGCCGACATTCCCGTGCCCGAACCGACGCCACCAGCCCCGCGCGCAGTCGCCGGGAATGGCAGCCAGGAACTCGTCATCGAAGGGCGAGGTGAGTCCTGGGTAGAGGTATCGGACGCTGCAGGCAAGCGGCTCTTCATGGGAACCCTTAAACCCGGGCAGCGCGTCGCGCTCAAGGGTCGCCCTCCATACGACATGGTTGTCAGCTTCCCACCGGCAATCTCGGTCCGTTTCAACGGCGCTGCCGTCGACCTCAGCGATCGTCCGCGCAGCGGTGTCGCCCGTTACCGCCTCGGCCGTTCCGATTAAGAGTTTCCCATGAGCCAGATCCTGCGTGCCGTGCGCGGCATGAACGATACCGTCCCTCCCATTGCAGACCGCTGGCGAAGGGTGGAAGCCGACATCACCCGTGTGCTCGGCCAGTATGGCTATCGCGAAATCCGCTTTCCGATTGTCGAGTCCACCCAGGTGTTCGCCCGTTCGATCGGCGACACCACGGATATCGTGCAGAAGGAGATGTACACCTTCGAGGATCGCAATGGTGACAGCCTGACCCTGCGCCCCGAGGGCACGGCGAGCTGCGTGCGCGCGGTGCTGGAGAATGGCCTGCTGAAGGCGGGAACCCAGCGGCTTTTCTATCTCGGGCCCATGTTCCGCCATGAGCGCCCGCAGAAGGGCCGCTATCGACAGTTTCATCAGGTGGGCGTGGAAGCACTCGGCATGGCGGGCCCGGATATCGATGCCGAGCTCATCCTCATGACTGCGCGTCTCTGGCAAGTACTGGGCTTGCAGGATCTGCGGCTCGAACTGAACACTCTCGGAACCCCGGAATCGCGGGCACTGCATCGCGAGCAACTGGTGGCCTATTTCACGGGCCACCTCGACCTCCTCGATGAGGACAGCCGTCATCGGCTCACACGCAATCCCCTGCGCATCCTCGATTCGAAGAATCCGGCACTCAAGGCCCTGATCGAGGGAGCCCCCCGGCTGGTCGATTTTCTCGATGCTGAATCACGTGATCATTTCGATGCAGTCCGTGTGGTGCTCGATGCCGCCGGCATCGCGTATACCGTGAATCCGCATCTGGTCCGTGGACTGGACTACTATTCGAAGACCGTTTTCGAGTGGATCACTGAAGCCCTTGGGGCTCAGGGTACCGTGTGCGCCGGGGGACGCTACGATGGTCTGGTGGACCAGATGGGCGGGCGTGCCACCCCCGCCATCGGTTTTGCCATGGGGCTGGAACGCCTGATGGAGTTGCTGCCCCCCGCGCGGGAGGAAGACCTGCCGGAGGCTGAACTGTATGTGATTGGTGCGGGCATGGAAGAAAAAGCTGCCGCGCTTGCACTGGCCGAAGCAGTCAGGGATGCGTTGCCCGGGGTGCGCGTGCTCTGTCACTGCGGACAGGAAAGTCTCAAGTCGCAGCTCAAGCGTGCAGATCGCAGTGGGGCCGCCGTCGCGCTGATCCTGGGCAGCGACGAGCTCGCCGCCGGACAAGTGACCCTGAAGCCCCTGCGCGGCCAGGGCGAACAACGACGCGTGGAACGACACGCCTTGATGGAACACCTGCTGGGCCTGCTGGGCGCAGCCTGACTTTGTGGGAGATTGGCAGTGGAAAACAACAGTTCTGAGCGGGAACAACTCGAACAATTGCGCCGCTGGTGGGATGCCTATGGCAAGTCCTTGGCGATGGGGCTCGCACTGGGCTTGGTGGGCCTGTTCGGTTACCGCTACTGGAACACCGCCCAGGAGACGGCGGCACTGAACGCCTCGATCAACTACCAGAAATTCCTTGAAGCCGCGTCACAGGGAGCGGGGGAAGACGTCACCCGAACCGGCGAGGCCGTGCTCGAGGCCTATCCGGATTCGACCTATGCCAAGCTGACCGCCCTCTTGCTTGCTCGGCTGGCCGTGGACGACAAGAAACCGGACGCGGCGCGCAAGCATCTGGAATGGGTCACGGCCCGGGATGCGGACTCTGAACTCGGAATCGTGGCGCGGGGACGTCTTGCGCAGCTCCTGCTGGCCGAGGGTGACGTGGAGGCGGCGGCCAAGACGATTGCCAACTTTCCGACCAAGGGCGAATACGCGCCTTTCGCGGAAGTCAGGGCCGACGTCCTCGCCGCCCGCGGCGAGAAGGACAAGGCCGCCGATCTCTATCGGGTCGCGATCGACCAGATCTCAACCTCAGGGGGCGATCCTGCCCATCTGGAAATGAAGCTGGATGCCCTTGGGGTCGAGCTTCCCTCAGCGGCGGCCAAGTAAGCGATGCGCCGCGTCGGACTGGCAGTTCTGTCCATCCTCTTGTTGCTGGGTGGATGCGCGGACACCATGACCAAGGTCAAGAAGACCACCACCGGCTGGCTCAGCGACGATGGCGATGCGGACGACGCAACCAAGCCAACAGAGCTCGACAAAAAGTTCGAGCCTTCCATCAAGGTCACCGAGCTGTGGTCGGAGCGCGCGGGCAAGGGCACCGAGTCGCTGTATCTCAAGCTCGTTCCCGCGTCTGATGGTCAGCATGTGTACACGGCCGACCGTGATGGCCGCATGATTTCACTGGATGCTAGCAGCGGCGACGAACGCTGGTCCGAACAGGACAAGGGTCGACTCATCTCCGGCGGCCCGGGTGCGGGCGAAGGCAAGGTGTTCGTGGGCACCTCCGAAGCCGAAGTCGTTGCCCGTGATGCGGAGACCGGCAAGAAGCTCTGGGTGGCCAAGGTTTCCAGTGAAGTCCTCGCCGCGCCGCGCGCGGCGGAAGGCGTGGTGATCATCCGCACCGGCGATGGCAACATCTACGCGCTGGATGTGGAGACTGGCCTGGAGCGCTGGGTCTATGACCGCAGCATCCCGACGCTCACCCTGCGCGGCACCGCCTCCCCGACCATTCACCAAGGGGTTGTGTATGCCGGCTTCGACAACGGCCGGCTGGTGGCGCTGGATCTGAATACCGGCCAGCAGCTGTGGGATACCCGCCTCGCACAACCCACCGGCCGCTCCGATCTCGAGCGTCTCGTGGACATCGATGGTGAGGCGGTACTCAAGGATGACCTGCTCTACATTGGAAGCTACCAAGGCAGCATTGCCGCCTTGTCCACGGATGGGGGTGGCGTGGAGTGGACACGCGACATGTCCACCTACGACAACGTCGCAGTGGACGATGAGCGCGTCTACATCACCGATGAGCGTGGTGTGGTGTGGGCACTCAACCGGTTTGACGGCAGCGCCGTATGGCGCAACAAGGATCTGCAGTACCGCAAGCTGACCGGGCCACTGCATTTCCAGGGCTATATCGTCACCGGCGACTTCGAGGGTTACCTGCACTGGATGGATGCCCGGACTGGGGCGCTGGTGGCCCGCAATCGCATCGACAAGAAACGCATTCTCACGCCGCCGATCGACATCGGAGGCGCCCTGCTTGGTTACAGCTCGTCCGGAAAGATCGCCGCATTCCGCGTCGAATAGCGGACGGTTGACGCTGCATGGCTCTGGATATCACCCGCGATGCGAAACCTGCCCTGGCTCTGGTCGGCCGCCCGAACGTAGGCAAGTCGACACTTTTCAACCGGCTCACGCGGACGCGTGACGCGCTCGTCGCCGACGTACCCGGCGTCACTCGCGACATCAAGGTGGGCGTGGGTCGCATGGGTCATGCGGCCTATCTGGTGGTGGATACGGGGGGCATCGACGACTCCGATGATCCGCTGGCCACCCAGGTGAGCCAGCAGGCGCTGCATGCGCTGGAGGAATGCGCCGCCGGCATTCTCATCATCGACGGCCGCGAAGGCCTCATGCCGGCAGACCGCACCCTCGCGCAGCACCTGCGCAAGAGCAACAAGCCGCTCTATCTAGCAGTCAACAAGACAGAGAGCATGAACGCCTCCGAGGTGGGCGCCGAGTTTGCGGAGCTGGGACTCCACCCGGTGTTCGCCATCTCCGCCGCACACGGCACCGGCGTGGCGGCCATGATCGAGTCCATCACGGCAGAATGGATCACGCCGGAAGAAGATGAGCAGGGCGATGCCAGCGTGCGGGTCGCGATTTGCGGCCGTCCCAACGTCGGCAAATCCACCCTCACCAACCGCATGCTCGGCGAACAGCGGATGCTGACCGCGGATCTGCCCGGCACCACCCACGACAGCGTGGCGATTCCACTCGAGCGCCACGGCCATGCCTATACCCTCATCGATACAGCCGGCCTCAGGCGGCGCAGCCGCGTCACGGATGTGGTGGAAAAATTCAGTGCCATCAAGTCACTCCAGGCCATCGATCTGGCGCATGTGGTGATCGTGGTGCTCGATGCCCGTGATGGCGTGACGGAGCAGGATCTCACGGTACTGGGGTCGGTCGTCGAATGTGGACGCTCGCTGGTGATTGCCGTCAACAAATGGGACGGACTTTCAAGCGAACTGCGTGATGAAATGCGGCGACAGCTCGATCGACGGCTGGAGTTCGTGGATTTCGCGACCACGCATTACATCTCGGCACTGCATGGCACGGGCGTCGGAGACCTGTTCGATGCCATCGATGCCGCCTATCGCTCGGCCCACGTGGATGTGCCCACCAAGCTGCTCACGGAACTTCTGGAAGATGCGCTGGAGCGCCACAATCCCCCGTTGGTGCGCGGGCGCCGCATCAAGCTGCGTTACGCCCACTTCGGCGGGAAGAATCCGCCCACCATCATCATCCACGGCAACCAGACGGATGACGTTCCCGAGAGTTATCGGCGTTATCTCGCCAACTATTTCCGCCAGGCGCTGCGCCTCGTGGGGACACCCGTGCGCGTCGAATTCCGGACCGGGGACAATCCCTTCGCCGGTCGCAAGAATGTGCTCACGCGGCGACAGGTGGAGAAGCGTCGCAGGCTGGTGCGGCACGTCAAGCGCTGAGATCGGCCTCCACCTCGAACCACGGCAGCACATCGCTCTGCGCGGCGATGGACCAGTCGAAACCAGTCCCCTCCGCTGCCGCACCCGCCAGACACTCGGCCACCAGATCCGGATGATTGGTGCGCTCGCTGAGATGCGCCGCCACCACCCGCCTGAGCGGAGAATCATGCAGGGCGCGCAGCAACTGCAGTGACTGCTGGTTGCTGAAGTGACCGTAGTCGCCGCCAATACGGCGCTTCAGTTTTGAGGGATAGGCTGAAGCCGCCAGCAGGGCCGGATCATGATTGAATTCGAGCACCATGGCGTGGCAGGTCTGGTATTGCCTGATGACATGCGGCGTGAGACTGCCGATATCGGTAAGGATGCCAAGCCGCAGACCAGCTGCCTCGAAGACGAACTGGCTCGGTTCGCGTGCGTCATGCGGGACCGCAATCGGGGTGATTTCCAACTCGCCGAGGCGGAATCCGGCATGCGCCGAGAGCTCCTGCCAATGAGGCAGTGCGCCGATGCGGGCCTCGGTCGCCACCCGCGTGCCGCGCGTGGCATGGACCGGGATGTCGTATTTGCGGGCCAGCGCATCCACGCCACCGGCGTGATCATCATGCTCGTGGGTGACCAGAATGGCCGTGAGGGACGCCGGGTCGAATCCAAGCTCGGCGGCACGCTCCTCGAAAGCCTTGATGGAATAGCCGCAGTCGATGAGCACTGCGGTATCGCCGGCCATTACCAGCGTGGCGTTGCCGGCGCTGCCGCTGCCTATCATGGCGCAGCGCAGGCTTCCGGACGCGGGTGCCTCGGCGCTGGACATCCCGACCGCGTTCAGGCGCCGGCGCGATTCAGCTCGCGGCCCAGGCGTTCCAGAATGCGCTTGGAGACATTACCGGTCTCCCAGCGTCCTTCCTTGTCCAGCACCACCACCTCGGTTTTTTCACCAACGCCGGTGAGGTTGATCTGGAGTTCGTGCTCGTCTTCATTGCCCCAGAATTTGAGCTTGTTCAGCATGCCGCGCTTGGCAATCTCGCCCTCGCGCGCCGGTACTCTCACATAGTAGATACCGCGATCCTTGTCTGCCTGATCCACTTCGTAGCCAGCCTTGCCAATCGCCGCTCCTGTGCTCGCCCACGCGGCAGCATAAGATTCGCGCACGGAAAGATAGACCTTGCCCCCGCCTGCGCTGATGAGTTCGGCGCGACCGGTGCCACCCGCATTGGAGTCTTGGGTTTCGTAGTCACTGCCATCATCGGCCCAATCAGATGCAGCGCTGTCCTCCAAGGGATAGGCCTGCGCGACGGTAGTTTCCGCCGTGCTGCCTGCCATCGCTCCTCCCGTGGCGCCGAGCTTCTCCTGGACACGTTCAACCAACAGTTTCTCGCGCGCAACATCGCGCGTGGCCGGCTTCCACACCATGCCGGTGCCCTGCTGGCTCAACTCTTCGGCCCGATTGGAGATGTAGAGCACCGAAGTTCCCGCTTCCTCACCCGGCTCGACGAAAATCTTGAACTTCTCGCGACGCAGGGCTTCCTCATTCTCGATCCAGATGGTTTCGATGATGCCGAGCTCTTCATCGTTCAGATCGAGCTGGTAACCGAGCTGGTTCTGCATCAGATCCACAAGCTGCGGCCAGACCTGCGGGATTGCCCCGGACACTGCCAGCACGTGCTCGTTGTCCAACACCCGAACGGCTTCATTGGCAGTGCGCTCAAGTTCCTGCTGGCGCTTGCGGTCAGCCACGCGCTCCTGGTAAGTGGAATAAGTCGCGGTTTCGCCACCCTCAGGGATCGCCATGCGGTCGCGGATGGCGTCCGTGGTGAGCTCTGGCGGGATTTCGAGATCCGGCATGGTCTTGCTCTTGCGGTACTCGACACGATTGTCGGGCAGGACCTCATCCAGCTTGGGCACCACCTTGCTGCAACCCGCCAGGGTGGCAACCACCAGCAGCATCAATACCTGAACCATAGACATCTAACCTCGAAATGCCGACCGACCTACCGGGCCCCTGCCCTGGCGGGAAGTCAGATCTGGATGGGGATTCCGGCGTGCGCCATGGCCGCGCGGATCCTGTGTTGCCCACCCGGCGTGAGCCAGGTGAGAGGAAGCCTGATTCCGACCTCGGCACGCCCCATGGCATGCACCGCCCATTTGGCCGGGATGGGATTGGACTCGCAGAAGAGATCCTGATGCAAGGGCGCGAGTCGCTCATCGAGTTCTGCCGCACGCGTACTGTCGCCCGCGAGAGCAGCCACGCACATTTCGTGCATCTGGCGTGGGGCCACGTTGGCAGTGACCGAGATCACGCCATCACCGCCGGCCAAGATGAATTCACGGGCCGTGGCATCGTCGCCGCTCACGAGCAGGAAGTCCGGGCCGCACGCTGCGCGCAGTCGCGTCGCCCGCGGCACCTCGCCCGTGGCTTCCTTGATGCCGATGATATTGGGAACGGCGGCGAGCCTGATGACCGTGTCGACCTGCATGTCGCACGCCGTCCGACCTGGCACGTTGTAGAGGATCTGCGGGATGGCGACTGCCTCTGCCACCGCCTTGTAGTGGAGGTACAAGCCCTCCTGGGTGGGCTTGTTGTAATACGGGGTGACCAGAAGGCAGGCATCGGCCCCTGCGTCCTTTGCAGCCTGCGTCAGCGCGATGGCTTCGGTGGTGGAGTTGGCGCCCGTGCCTGCGATGACTGGCACCCTGCCCCCAACCCATTGCACCGTTCGGCGAATGACTTCGCAGTGCTCTGCCTCATCGAGGGTGGCGGATTCCCCCGTCGTCCCCACGGCGACGATGGCGTCGGTGCCTTCGGCAATGTGAAACTCGAGCAGGGCGGCATAGCGATCCCAGTCGATCGCCGCGTTGGTCGTGACACCACCCTTCATGGGCGTGACGATGGCCACCATGCTGCCGCGAAATTGAGGCATGCCCAGACCCCGAAAAATCAGTCGCACATGGTAGCCCCACCCGCCAGAGCAACTCAATACAGTGCCTCCCGGGCGCAGTGGCCCACACCCGGTTGGCGCGGGAGCGGACGCGCTTGGTGCGGGTGGCCGGGGTGCCGCCTCCCCGGTCGTGGTGAGCCGGTCTGGCTCCCGGCTCCACGCTTGCGAGGGAGCTGTCTTCGCAGGCACAATTGCCGCGCTGCATGAAGACTCCCCCGAAATCCCCACCGGAAATCACCCACAACTCCATTGCGATCACGCTCATGGGCGCGAATCGAGTGGGTTTGATTGAGAACTTCACCAAGGCCGTGCGCGATTGCGGCTGCAGCGTGGCCGACAGCCGCATGGCGGTGCTGGGCGATCGCTTCACCTTGATGGTGCTGCTGACCGGCACCTGGGATGCAATCGCGAAAATAGAATCCATGCTGCCGAGGCTCGAGAACCAGCTGCAGCTGAAGACCCTGTCCCAGCGCGCCGAGCCCCGCAAGCGCCACACCAACATGATGCCCTATGCGATAGAGGTGGTTGCCGTGGACCGCCCCGGCATCGTGCATGAGATCACCCAGTTCTTCACCCAGCGGGAAATCGGGGTGGAGGACATGTATTCAGGGGCGTACGCAGCCGCGCACACGGGCACCCCGATGTTCTCTCTGCACATGACGATCAGCGTGCCTACCGATCTTTCCATCGCCGGATTGCGCGGGGAGTTCATGGATTTCTGCGATCACCTGAACCTCGATGCCATCATGGAGCCGGTGAAGTAACCGCCCGCATGAACAGCGCCGCCCGCACCGGAAAGCGCCTTTTCGTCCTCGATACCAACGTCCTCCTGCACGATCCGACCTCCCTGTTCCGCTTCAAGGAACACGACATCTACCTGCCGATGATGGTGCTGGAGGAGCTCGATGCGGCCAAGAAGGGCGTGTCCGAGGTGGCGCGCAATGCACGCCAGGTCAGCCGCTTCCTGGACGGCCTCATCGACGATGCCGATCGCCATGCAATCGAGGCCGGCCTCGCGTTGCCGGCCCCCGCCTCAGGCATGGCCGGCATGCCGCCCTCTGGAAGGCTCTATCTGCAGACCAGTCCACTGCCGACCACGGGAGCGTTGGCTTTGCCGGGAAAGACGCCCGACAACAGCATCCTCAATACCGCCCTTGCCCTGAAAGGTCAGCATCCCACGATGGATGTCACGCTCGTCTCCAAGGACATCAATCTGCGCATCAAGTCCCGTGTCATCGGGATTTCGGCAGAGGACTATTTCAATGACCGCGTGCTGGACGACATCAACCTGCTCTACACGGGCACGCGGGAATTGCCGCAGGGCTTCTGGGAAGCGCAGGGCGAAGAGCTCAAGTGCTGGCAGGATGAGTCCCGCACCTTCTACTCATTGCCGACGTCGCGTTTCGAGCATTTCTACCCGAATGAATTCCTCTACGGGCCGGGCGAGGAGGATCTCGAACTGGTTGCCCGGCGCATCGATCAAGGCAAGGTCATCCTGGAACGCGTGCGGGACTACCGCCATCCCCGCAATGCCGTGTGGGGCATGACGGCGCGCAACCGTGAACAGAGCTATGCGCTCAACCTGCTGATGGATCCGGATATCGATTTCGTGACCTTGCTCGGAGCGGCGGGTACGGGCAAGACCCTGCTGGCACTGGCCGCGGGGCTCGCGCAATCGCTGGATACCCGGCGTTATCGAGAAGTCATCGTGACGCGCGAGACCGTCCCTCTCGGCGAAGACATCGGCTTCCTGCCGGGCACCGAGGAAGAAAAGATGAATCCCTGGATGGGCGCGTTGCTCGACAATCTCGAGGTGCTGTCCGAGACCCAGGAAGGCGGCGAATGGAGCCGGGCCGCCACAGCCGATCTGCTGCAGAACCGGGTGAAGGTGCGCTCCATGAACTTCATGCGTGGGCGTACTTTCTTCAACCGCTATCTCATCATCGACGAGGCCCAGAATCTCACCGCCAAGCAGATGCGAACCCTCATCACCCGCGCCGGCTCGGGTACCAAAATCGTCTGCTGCGGGAACATCGCCCAGATCGATACCCCCTATCTCAGCGAGACCACCTCGGGGCTCACCTATACCGTGGACCGGTTCAAGGACTGGGCGCATGGCGGCCACATCACCCTGCTGCGGGGTGAGCGGTCCCGGCTCGCGGACTACGCGGTCCAGCGGCTCTAGCCGCCGTCGGGGATCCGGATGACCGGACTTGCCTCCCGGGAAACCGCCGCCATCGCTGCCAGTCTGCGGGAAGACGCAGCACTGCTCGGGTTCTCCCAACTCGGCATCACGCATACCGAACTCAGTGAAGACGAGGCACTGCTGGAAGCCTGGCTCGCGCGCGGCTATCACGGCGACATGCAGTGGCTCGCCCGCCATGGCCGCAAGCGCAGCCGACCCCGGGATCTGGTGCCGGGCACGCTCAGCGTGATCTGCGTTGCGCTCGACTATCTGCCCCCCGAGGCTCGCCCGATGGAAGAGGTGCTTGCGGACGGGCGGCTCGGCTTCATCTCACGCTACGCGCTGGGCGGTGACTACCACAAGGTAGTACGGGGTCGGTTGCGCCGGCTGGCAGGCCAGCTGGAGGCCCGCATCGGGGCGTTTGGCTACCGCGTGTTCAGCGACAGTGCGCCAGTCCTCGAGAAAGCCTTGGCGCGTAATGCAGGGCTTGGATTCATCGGCAAGCACACCAATCTCATCCACCGTGAGCGGGGCTCATGGTTTTTCCTGGGAGAGATATACACCGACCTGCCCCTGCCGGCAGACGAGGCCGATACGCAAAACTACTGCGGCACCTGCACGGCTTGCCTGGATTTCTGCCCGACTGGTGCGATCATCGCGCCCTTCACACTCGATGCCAGGCGCTGCATCTCCTACCTCACCATCGAATCCCGCGAGCCGATACCTGAATCCTTGCGGCCCCTGATGGGGAACCGGATTTACGGCTGCGATGACTGCCAGATGGTCTGCCCCTGGAACCGTCATGCGCGCCGCGCGGAGATCAAGGATTTTGCCGTGCGGCACGCGCTGGACGCTCCGGATCTGCTGGTGCTCTGGGCCTGGGACGAGGCCACTTTTCTCGCACGCACCGAAGGCAGCGCCATGCGTCGCGTGAGTTTTGAACAGTGGCGACGCAACCTCGCCGTGGCGCTGGGCAACGCACCGGGCTCGGCGCAGACGATTCAGGCACTGGAAGTTGCGCTTCCCGGCGCCTCCCCGCTGGTGGCAGAGCACATCGAGTGGGCACTTGCACGCCAGCGCAACCGTGTGCTGCAGACCTCCACGGTTTGATCTAGAGTTCGCCGCTCATCACGCGAGAGCAGGATCATGCAGCCGGATTTCATCGCCCCGTCCATTCTCTCCGCCGATTTCGCGCGCCTGGGCGCCGATATCGACGCGGTGGTCGCCGCTGGCGCGGATCTCATCCATTTCGACGTCATGGACAACCACTACGTCCCCAACCTCACGATTGGCCCCATGGTGTGCGAGGCACTGCGCAAGTACGGCATCACCACGCCCATCGACGTGCACTTGATGGTGGAACCCGTGGACCAGCTGATCGGGGATTTCGTGAAGGCCGGGGCCTCCTACATCACTTTCCACCCGGAGGCGAGCCGCCACATCGACCGCAGCCTGGGCTTGATTCGCGAGGCCGGTTGCAAGGCGGGGCTGGTATTCAATCCCGCCACGCCTCTGGATGTACTGCGCCATGTCTGGGACAAGCTGGACATGGTGCTCCTCATGTCGGTCAATCCGGGGTTCGGCGGGCAGTCCTTCATTCCCTCGACTCTGGAGAAGCTGCGGGAGGCACGTCGCCTGATCGACGACAGCGGGCGGTCCATACGCCTTGAAGTGGATGGTGGCGTGAAAGTGGACAACATCGGCGCCATCGCGGCAGCGGGTGCAGATACCTTTGTCGCCGGCTCTGCCATCTTCAACAGCCCCGACTATGCTTCGACCATCCGCGAGATGCGCCACGCCATCGCTGCGGCGCGCATGGATCGGGCATGAGCCCGGTCCGGCTGGTGCTGTTTGATCTTGATGGCACGCTGGTCGACAGTGCGCCCGACATTGCGGCGGCCGCGAATGCCGCCTTGTTGGCAGTCGGGCGTGCCGCGCGCGGCGAAGAGGAGATCCGCCACTTCATCGGCAATGGTGCCGAGCGGCTCATCCACCGTTGCCTGACGGGGCAGCGGGACGAGGATGCGCTGCCGTCTCTGCATGAGGCGGCCTATGCAGAGTTCCAGCGCCAATACGCGACTTGTGTGAGCGCCCGCTCATGTCTGTTTCCCGGCGTGCGGGAAACGCTGTCTGCCCTGTCAGAGGCCGGCATCCCGATGGGCTGCATCACCAACAAGCCGGAGCGCTTCACCCACCCCTTGCTGGCGGATCTCGGCCTGACCGACTACTTCCGGATAGTGCTGGGGGGCGACAGCCTGCCGGTCAAGAAGCCGGATCCCGCGCCCCTGCTCCATGCTGCCGGAGCCTGTGGGGTGCCCCCACAGGAAAGTGTGATGGTGGGTGATTCCCTCACCGACCTTGCGGCAGCCCGTGCGGCGGGCATGCGCATTTTCTGCGTCAGCCACGGCTACCCGGCCGGGGTGGATCTGCGTAGGCACGCGCCCGATGCCTGGGTGGACGACATGCGGGACTTCCTGCCTGCGCTGCTCGCCGAGGTCGTCTGACCTGACCTGCAGCCTATAATGGCGGCATGCCAGCCCAGCCCCCACGCACCCCCAAAGCCCGCCCCGCCAGAAAAACGCTGGACCGGGACTCGTGGCTTAAAAAGGCACTGGACGTCCTGTTTGCCCAAGGCATCTCTCAGATCAAGATCGAAGTGCTGGCGCGCAAGCTCAAGCTCACCAAGGGCAGCTTCTACTGGCACTTCAAGAACCGCGATGACCTGCTGCGTTCGATGGTCGACTGGTGGCGCAACAACCAGCTCAAGTTCATAGAGAGTCTCGATCATTCAATGCCGGATCCGGAAGCCCGGATTCGCGCTGTCATCGCGTTCACCCAGCATACCGAGGACTCCAATCACGACATTGCCATGCGCGAGTTTGCCCGCTTCAACAAGCACGCAGCGCGCGCGGTTTCCGAGGTGGACGAATTGCGCGTGGCCTATCTGGCCGAACTGTTCACTGCGGCCGGATTTGACTCCATCGAGGCTTCACTCAGGGCGCGCACGCTTTATTTCTATCAGGTCGGGGAATATACGACCTCACTCGCCCCCGAGCCGGAAACCCGGGCCAGACTGGCAGAGCGACTGCATCAGCTGCTGACCAGACATCCGGCAAGCGACTGACACCCTCCTCGTCTCCATACGATATTCATCATCAAGATTTAACCCGCCGCGCCCGCTCGAAGCACAGCGAGGCCAGCAGAGCCAGACAGAGCAGCAAGCTGCAACCCATCCCCCTCGACAACCCCTGATCGAGCAGCACCGCAAACACGAACGGTGCGCCAGCCTTGGCAATGAATGACGGCAGGGCCAGACGACCGAGCAGCGCACCGAAGCCGGAAACATCTGCAAAGAGCTGTGCGGGAACGGTCCCGCGGATGATGGTCATGATTCCGTTGCTTGCGCCGTAGAGGAGTGCAAACAGCACCGGCAGCAGAAGCGTGTCTGCGGAAAGACCAAGCGCGAGCTGCGCCACGACCAGGGCGCCAAAGGCAAAGCTGCCCACGGTCACCGCTTTCACCCGACTTGCCATCAGGTATTCAATCATCCGCGCCAGAACCTGGGTTGGACCAAACAAGGCCCCGACAAGGATCGCCTGCGCACCAGGCAATCCCCCGAGAGTGAGCAGGGTGATGAGGTGCGCCGAGAGGACCGCCACCACGAATGAAGCGAGGGCAAGCGCCGCCGCCAACCAACGGAAGCGGCGCTGCGCGAGATTGGAAAGCACGGGGCCGGTCGCGCGTGACGCGTGGGTCTGGATTGGGAGGCCAATCACACGCGGGACCGCGGCCAGATAAAGCGGCAAGGCACACAGGAGATGGAGCGCGACGAAGACCCAAGCGGCGTGCCGCCACCCTCCCTGCTCCATCAGCAGCCGGGTCAGCGGCCAGAAGACGGTGCTCGCAAAGCCGCCAAAGCGCGACGATAGCCGGCAGCAGGCACCGTGCGGTGCAATACCCCGAAGGCTGCGTCATAGAGGCCGGTGCCCATGGCGAGACCCAATATCGCCCAGGCCAGGAAAAGCATGCCGCTCCCATCGGTGGTGGCGAGGAGGGCAAATCCGACAGCGCCTAGCAAGGACGAGCCGCCCAGCACGGCGCGGCAATGTCCCGCATCGATCAAGCGGCCGGAGAGTGGTGCCACCAGCCCGGAGATCACCAGGCTCAGGGAATACGCGCCGAACACCGTCGAGCTCGCCAGCCCGAGCTCACTTGCAATGTCGCCTGCCATCACGGCTATGGCATAGAACATCGAGCCCCAGGCGATGATCTGGGCGATGCCCAAGGCCGGAATACGCCAGCGCCAGGAGGCCGGAAGCGTGCGCGTGTTCACGTATCGGACGATTCCAGGGACTGTTTCATCGGCTGCTGACTGTATCACCGGTGATCAGCATTGCGCTCGATGGGATTGATTTCCGGAAGCCCGAGGCACTTTCGCTGCTGATGGCGAAGTACTCCAAGTTCTCTCAGCTGGCGCTACCATCTATGCCCATCTGATCCACTATCAGGCAAGCGAGGAAATGTCTTTCGATTAGGGCGGGAATGGTGCGGAGACTGTCGGACGTTTTGGCGCTGGTCATTCCCGAGGGACTGTCACTCCTCCCACCGATGATTTCATCGTCACCACATGAAGTGGGGCAGCGCGTGCGCGGCATTTGTTGGCAAACCAACCTGCCCGGACCGCAAACCGGCTTCGGTTCCATTTCAGGCACAGTCGCGTGAAAATGCCAAGAAAGGTCGTCACCTCACTGTCAGGCCGCGCCTGAACACAAGAAGCCAAAGCGCACCAACCAACGGGGAGAACTAGATCATGGCCATGAAACTCTCGTGTGCATTCGCCACCTCGCTACAGTCCCATCAACACGCCCGGGTGGCGGAAGAACTCAGTTACGAGTGCGCCTGGTTCTACGACTCCCCTCCCCTTTACCCGGATGTCTGGGTACAGCTGTGCCGCGCCGCCGAGATTACATCCCGGATTCGTCTTGCCACCGGTGTGCTGATCCCGCATCTGCGCCACCCCATGACTACCGCATCCGCCATCGGCACGCTGGTGTCGCTCGCGGGCCAGGAACGGGTGGTGGTTGGCATCGGTTCGGGCTTCACCGCCTGTGTCAGCATGGGCCGGCGTCCGCTGACCTGGCGCTACGTGACCCAGTACATCGAGGCACTGCGGGGTCTGCTGCGGGGTGAAGAAGTGGAATGGGACGGCGGAGTCATCAAGATGCTGCACTGGGATGGCTATGCTCCCAAGCGTCCCATCGACGTGCCCTTCGTGATTGCTGCCGGGGGTCCCAAGGGCATGGAAGTGGCGCGCAGCCACGGCCAAGGAATCTTCACGCCCTTCGCCGCCGTAGGCGGTTTCGACTGGAGCGTCGCGCTCATCATGGGCACGGTACTCGACGAAGGTGAGGCACCCGGATCCGCGCGCGCCATTGACGCGGCGGGGCATGGCGCCGCCACGATGTTTCACTACGCGCTGGAACACCGCCTACTGGAAAGCCTTGAAGGCGGTGAAGCCTGGAAAGCGGTTTACGACGCCGTCCCGGAGAAGACCCGCCATCTCGCACTGCATGACGGCCACCTCGTGGGTGTGAATGATCGCGACCGGGTCTTCGTTACCGGGGATCTGCTCGCCAAACAGGGTCTGGCTGCCAGCCGTTCGGCATGGCGTGAGCGCCTGGCCGCGCTCGAGGCGGAGGGTGCGACAGAGATTGCCTATCAGCCCGCAGGACAGAACATCCCGCGTGAACTGGAGGCGTTTGCCGAGGTGATGCGGGGCTAGCCCCGGCGTTCCCCCCCGTCCGCGATTGGGAGACAATGCGCCCCCTCGGGCGCCCGCCTCCTTCGGCCGGCCCCGATGCCCGGGTCGGCGAGCCGACCCCTGCCAGTCATCCAATGGGTTGCGCGCGCCATGATCCTGATGCTCGATAATGAGCATCGGCGTTCCGCGAAGTCCTGAAACGGACGATACCCGCATAAAAAGCACTGTAGAACAAGCAGGTTAGCGTCCTGTAATAACCAGCATCGTCCGTTGCCATCCCGCAGAAGTGCGGGTATCTTTGCGGGTATCAAAGCCCCGATACCCGCATTCTCATGCCGCTGACTGACGCGAAAATCCGCAACACCAAACCCGCTGAAAACCCGCTCAAGCTGGCCGACAGCGGGGGGCTTTATCTGGAGGTGCGGCCCAGCGGCGCGAAGCTCTGGCGATACCGCTACCGGATCGCGGGCAAAGAGAACGTCTTTGCCATCGGCGAATACTTCGGCGACAAGCGCGCCGGGCATGTCTCCCTGGACGATGCTCGCCGCGAGCGGGATCAGGCGCGGCTGCTGGTGAAGCAGGGTGTGCACCCGGCGCACCACCGCCAGACGCAACGCATGGCGCAACTTGCGGACGCCTCCAACACCTTCGAGGGCGTCGCGCGCGAGTGGATCGGTAAGAAGAAAGCGGGCTGGACGCTTTACTACACGCGCCAAGTCGAACGCTTCCTTGAAACCGACGTGTTCCCCTACATCGGCAAGCTGCCCATCCGCAGCGTGACGGCGGCGCACCTGCTGGAGATCGTGCGCCGCGTCGAAGGGCGCGGGGCTGAAACCGTGGCGCTGCTGGTGCGGCAATGGTGCTCGGCCATCTTCCGCTACGCGGTGGCAACGCTGCGCGCCGACGGTGACCCGGCAGCGGCGCTCAGGGGCGCGATTACCCGGCCCAAGGTGGTGCACAGCAAGCCGCTATCCCGTGAACAGTTGGCGGGCTTCGTCAAGGCGCTGGACGGTTACGCGGGCTATCGCACAACCGTCATTGCGCTGCGTCTCAAGTTGCTGACCTTCGTCCGCACCATCGAACTGCGCGCGGCGGAATGGCCGGAGATTGATTTTGACCGGGCCGAATGGCGCATCCCCGCTGGGCGCATGAAGATGCGCGAAGCGCATATCGTCCCGCTGTCGCGCCAAGCCATCGAGCTGTTGCGCGAACTGCACACGCTCACGGGCGGGCAACGCTGGTTGTTCCCCAACTACCGCCGCCCCACAACCTGCATGACGGCAACGACGCTCAACCGCGCGCTGGAGCGCATGGGCTTCAATGGCAAGGGCAGCATCGGCTTCGCGGCGCACGGCTTCCGGTCCACCGCATCAACGATGCTCAACGAGGCGGGCTACCGCCCCGACGTGATCGAGCGCCAGCTTGCCCACAAGGAGCGCAACAAGACGCGCGCCAGCTACAACCAAGCCGAATACCTGGACCAGCGCCGCGCGATGATGCAGCAGTGGGCCGACATGACCGACAGCATGGCGAAGGGCGGCAAGGTGACGCCGATCAGGCGCACGGTGGCCTGAGCTTTTCGGGGAGCCCCTTTGGGGCGGACGGGAGGATGGCGGCGAGCACGCATGGACCTACATGGAGGAGCGTGCCGGCGACATCGTTTCGGTATTTATTGAGAACTACATCCGACCCGCGATCTCTGAAATTGAGGGCGTTGAAATTGCGAGTTTGCGGACCATTCAACTTTCATGGACTGATGCGGAAATCGTCATATCGGGCGGCTCCGCTGTAACGACCCACCGAATTTCTGCTCAGGTGCTATGTTGAGAAGGAGACATACCCATGAGCGACGTGATGGAAGAAGAGATCAAGCGCTGGACGGC
>Ga0194123_10001157_pt1 | contig 41689 bp, 39 predicted proteins | sample TA2MahsurfametaG_5_FD_155479 | JGI IMG/M metagenome (GOLD analysis project Ga0194123, IMG submission 155479) | Freshwater microbial communities from Lake Tanganyika, Tanzania - TA2015023 Mahale A surface | ecosystem: Environmental > Aquatic > Freshwater > Lake | place: Tanzania: Lake Tanganyika... | reverse complement strand
ATTGAAAGCTCAATCGCCGTTTCATATCCAAAACGGTTTGCGAATTCAATTAAAAGATCTTGCAACTTGAGGATGGGTTTTGAGATTGCCGTCCGCTTTATGTAATTCGTCTTTTCCCTTGCACTTTTTCGAAGTTTCTTGTGTTTCTCACAGCAGGCGCCGGAGTTACCATGATGATCATCGGGAACAGGACGGAAGCAGTAAAGACACTTTTTCATATTAATTTTTTTTTGGGTGATTATCGCTAAATGAATATCTTTGGTTAACGAGTTAAACTTTCCTATAATTTTGATTTATTACAAAGATAAGGAAATATTTTGATTTCAACCCAACTTTTATTTTGAGATTTTTCGATTCACCTCCTCATCCTTTTTTAAAATTGTAACCATATGAATTACAGCTTATTAGGAAAATACTTTAGCCAATTCAGGTCCGTGATTCACATGAACCAGCTTAAACTCTCGGATCTGGCCATCAGAACCCCGGAAAAGCTCTCAGATCAGCAGATACTGGAGGCGGATGAGGCATGTCCAATAAAGTTTGAAACAGAGACCATCCGCTTCTGGCGCCTTAAGGGGCTATTGCCCTTTTTTGAGGATAAGAAGCATGCCAGAATCAGCCTTGCCCAATTCATGTGGCTTAAATTTCTGGTAGAGCTCAGGAAACTGGGCCTATCCACGAATGAGATGCAGGTTGCACATGATCACTTTATAAGGAAAGCCTACGACGACAGGCTGGGCTATAACAGCCTTTTCGAACTAGAGAGGCACCTAAAGGCAACCCATGGGCTAACTGAACAGGAGCAATATGCGCTTGCTACTGTACAGGAAGTTATTAAAGACAACCTCTTGATGCAATCCCTAAACCGTGATATTAACTACTTTAATATGGGAATTACGGAACACGTTGTTTATGGCGCTAATGTTGTTTTCGCTTATTACATTGAACGTACCACAGGCAGTAAAGCTGGAGACATTGATGAGAAACCCGTTTTCAGTGTCATAAAAAATGGGAAACTAGAGCAAACTGGCGCAGAGGGGAAAGCCGAAAAAAAAGATTTTGACTTTACCCAACATAGCTGCGTTCTTATACCGGCAAGTCAGATTATCAAAGAAACTTTTTACGACTGTAATATTTCGCAAGAAGCATTCAACATCCAAATCATGGAAAAGAGCGAACGAGTATTGTTCAAGCTCATAAAAGAAAAAAGGGTCCAAGAAATAATCTTGAACCCTTTACCGGAAAATACATTGGAATGTAACCGCTATGCTTTGCTAGACAGCAACGGTGGATTAAATACAGAAAACATAAAAAAGATCAAATTGATTTTAGGAACGAAACAATATCAAGATGGGGAGGCTGTATTAAAAAGTAATGTGAAATACAATTTTAATCCAGACCCTAATGATGATTTAAATTAATAATAGGCAATTACTTTTCAGAAATCTTGAATAATCATGATTAATTATGAAATCTCATGAATTATTCTAATCTAACCTAATTTTACTCCCCTTAAACTCTTCCATCGTAGCATGACCATCAGCATTAATACCCTTTCTTTTAATCACATTTACCAATGTCATCCAAAGAATTTTCAAGTCAAAAAAAAAGGACTGTTTTTCGACATATTCTACATCGTAGCGGAATTTTTCCTCCCAAATTATTGCATTGCGACCATTTACTTGCGCCCAACCTGTTATTCCAGGGACTACATCATGTCTACTGAATTGTTTTTTACTGTAAAGGTCTCGATACTTTGATATAAATGGTCTAGGACCTACTAATGTCATTTGACCAAGACAAACATTTATCAAACAAGGAATTTCATCCAAACTAGTATCGCGAAGAAATTTTCCAAATTTTGTCAATCGAAACTCATCAGCCAACAAATTATTATGAACATCCCAAATATTATTCATAGATCGGAATTTAATGATTTTAAATTCTTTGCCCTTAAAACCTATTCTAGATTGAAAGAAAAATACAGGTTTACCTAAAAAAAAGAAAATTAACGCCGAAAGAACTATAATTGTGAAAACAATTACAGGTGAGAAGATGACCAAAATTATTATGTCAAACGCTCTCTTAGTGTATCTATATTTCAATTTAATAACTGGTTTAATTTATCATTAGATGATATACTAATTATCCCGTTTGTAATCTTACAATGATTCAAGGCATATTCAACCAATTGCTTTTTAGAAAGTGAGGTTTCTAACTGATTAGCAAACAAAGGTCTAATTATTATATTTCGCTCAAAAAAATCTAAATATTTATCAAATTCATTTTCTTGTATGTTCCTGTAAACGGTCAGACCATCGAAAAGTGAGTTTTTAAATTGTTTCGATAAAGTTATTGCAATCTCACAAAATGTTTTCGTGTAATTGAATAGATAAAACCTATCAATCAAGTTATTCTTCTTTAATTCGAATACTTTAGAACTTAATAATACTATATTTTCTTTAAAATTATCCAATCTACTAATCTCATTTTTTAAGTCGCCACGCCACATCCATTGGATACCCCATAACCTGGATACATTTAGTTCGGCTAAATATTTGTCAACCTTAGACTGAAATAACTTAGGATTAAACTGACTTGAATCAAAGTTTGGTTCCGCTAACTTGACTAAATGTGAGATTTGCTTATTTGGGTATTTCGAATTAAACTCCTTTAACACAGTAATGTAAAAGGCGTAACTATCATACTCTGAAGAAACATGATGTACCATTATCCCACTATCATGCATTTTATCAAACAAATCAACCCAATGTGAAACAGAATAATCATATTCAGACATTCGCATTGATCCGAAAATAAGTTTAGAACAAACTTCCATTCTACAATTTAATATCTATTGCGCATTTCCAAATAAATCTTTCAGACTCCTGATTAGCTACAAATGAATTTCTTCCATGCAAGCAATAATTATCTCTCCAAAAAACACTATCCCCTGGTGTCAACTTTACACCAATAGTGGACTCTTTAATCGTAGGGGATTTTAATAAATAATCCTGAAATTCCTCAATAGCATCAATCACTTCTTCACTATTATTTTTGTCAACACAATAGTAATTATAATTCACAAATACATCATCTCCTTCAATTCTGATTATTTCATCAATTCGTGTATCACCTGATCTGGTATGTTTTACTTTATTATTTAAAAGAAAATTTAATAAATCTGGCTTTTCTCTTTGTAATATATCTAACAACATTTTTGAATCAATAAAAGTAGTTTCGCCACCTTCACCTGCATTAGCGACACAAGCTAATAATGTTGAAGTAGGAAAATCTGGTATATATGAACCGTCAGTATGCAAAGGCTGTGCATTGGCAGAGTGGCGATATGCATCGGGATGCTTCGGGTCATATCTCACCTCAAACCAAATTTTGCCTGATCTTTGAGATTCACGACCTCCTAAATTCACATCTTCAGCAATTGGACAAGGGGTACCTAAGTATTTGAAATTGCTTTCATAATATTCTTGAACATTTTCAATTGGTTGATTTGCTTTTAGCACAAAAACTTTGTTTGTTAAATCACTCCATGCTTCTTTCAAATTCTCAACTGATCCTTGGAAATTGCTAACTTCGAATTGAATTGTTTGTTTCATACAGATTTATTTATATATCTAAAATTAGTAAATGCTTGACTTAATGTTTCCAAAATTCTATTAAAATCTTCACCTGTTAAATTTGAACCACTAGGTAAGCATAAACCTTGCTCAAACAAAACTTCACACACTCCAGTGCCAAAAAACTTAGTACCCGCGTAAACTGGCTGCATGTGCATGGGCTTCCAAAGCGGCCGAGATTCTATATTCTCTGCCTCTAACGCTAAACGGACGTCTTCTCTTGTTATACCTTTTGTTAACCTTGAATCTATCAATATTGCTGTAAGCCAATAATTGCTATAATAATCAGCATTAGGTTCTGTTTGAAAAGTAACGCCATCAACACCTGCAAAGAAATTGCGATAGCGTTTGTTATTGGCTCGGCGTTGGGCAACTCTTTCATTCAGTACCTCCATTTGGCCTCGACCTATGCCAGCTACTATATTACTCATTCGATAATTATAGCCAATTTGTGAGTGCTGGTAATGAGGGGCTTCATCTCTAGCCTGTGTTGCTAAAAAGCGAGCTTGATCAATAAAGTATTTATGTTTAGATACTAAAGCACCTCCGCCGCTGGAAGTAATTATTTTATTCCCATTAAAACTCAATGCTGCCATTTCACCAAAAGTACCACAGCTTTGATTTTTAAATTTTGAACCTAATGCTTCAGCTGCATCCTCTATAATTGGAACATTGTAATCATCAGCGATTTGTTGTATTTCCTCCATCTTAGCTGGCATCCCGTACAAATGCACTGGAATAATGGCTTTAACCGATCTGTTTTTATAATATTCTAAAGCATCCTTTAAAGCGACAGGGGACATATTCCATGTATCCAGTTCTGAATCAATAAAAACAAGTTCTGCGCCTTGATAAGAAACTGGATTAGTAGTGCCACAAAATGTAAAACTTTGCACCATCACTACATCATCCTTACCAACATTTAAAATACTCAATGCCAAATGCAAAGCAGCTGTGCCGGATGTTAGGGCAGCGGTATAATAAGGGGTAGATGAAGAAAGTGATTCTGCTATAGCGGCTTCAAATTGGTTAACATTGGGCCCCAGTGGTGCTACCCAGTTGGTATCGAATGCTTCTTTTACATATTTTTCTTCGGTGCCTCCCATATGTGGGGAGGAAAGCCAGATTTTACTCATTTTTATTCAACTTTTTAATTTCTCGACCAGGCACTCCAGTTACAAGCGAAAAATCGGGAATGTCTTTTACAACTACCGCACCAGCTCCAATAACACACCATTTACCTATCCTAATATTTTGAATTACAGTTGCTCCAGCTCCAATAAGTGTTCCCTCATCAACCTGAACGGCTCCACAAAGTGTGGCCCCAGGTGAAATATGAACATAGTCTCTAATAATACAATCATGATCAATGGAGGCAGATGTATTTACTATAACATGACTACCAATGAGAGTATCACGTTGTATTATTGAACCTTGTAAAACAACTGACCCATCCCCAATTTTTATCGAATTATCACAAAATGATGAAGGCGAAACACAAATACCAAATCTATGCTGTACTTTATTAGACAAGCGTTTTCTTATTGTATTACCCCCTACAGAGATAATTATTGGTTCATTTGCATATAAGTTGGTACTATATGGGCCAAGTACTGAATACTTGTCTAGAAAACTAATCATAGAGTTGTCATCAAATATTCCCGTAATTGGCTCATTCAACTGCTCTAATACACTACAAATTACTTTTCCGTGACCACCAGCTCCGTACAATATCATGTTTACTTAAAAATTTAAAACTAATAAATATAGCATCCTATATTTTCTTAATATAAATCAGATTTATATCGATTAAGAATAATTATAGTCTTCAGGTTATATATGAAAGTGAGTATGCTTTTATATTTTTATATTATCAAAAAGTGTTCATTTAATTCCTCTAATGTAGTTAATATACTTTTGAGCTAACACTTTCCTATCATAATTATCAATTGCATATTTATAACCGTTATTCCCTTGAAATAGCACTTGATCGGTATTATCCTTATAAAATCTTACTTTTTCTGCAAAATCTCCTGGGTTTTCAGGTTCAACATATACACCAGCATCTGCTTCTTCAACAAGAGTACGAGAAACACCATCAATGGCCATGAAAATTGGCTTTTTACTACTCATGTAGTCAAAGGTCTTGTTTGAGTATACAGTTTTGAATGTATCGGCTTTTTTTAAAACAGACTCACCCATATCAGAAGCTAGGATATATTTAAAAACTTCAGCTTTAGGTACCGGATCAAAAAAGACTACATTCTTAAGCCCCATTTCTTTAGCTTTTTGTTTTAAGCGGCTTTTTCCATTCCATCACCGATTAACCAGAAAACTATATTTTTATCACGAAGAATATTAGCTGTTTCAAGAATCTGATCCAAATGATTAGCAACACCATAAGCCCCTACATAGGTAATTACAAATGAGTCTTTACTAACATTATGTTTATTTCTTAATGCCATTGCATCAAATTCGTTGTTCACCTTTCTTACTAATTCAAAATCACCAGCGTTGGGTATAATAATGTTTTCATTTTTTTAATTAGATTATGATAATTTGCCAGAACTATTAGAAAACTTCCTCATATTGCCTTGCTAAAAGCGGAAACAGCCTGTTAATCTTAAGATAATATCTTGCTCTTTCCCCCATGAGCTTGCGATCTTCTTTTGACATTCCCTTGAATCTGTAAATCTCATTTACAAGTAACTCAACATTCCCAAATTCTACAAATGAGCCACTATCAGATTCGTTTATCATGGATTGGTAGCCAGAAAAAGAACATATAATTGGTTTAGCAGCATTCATATAGTCTATCCATTTATTTCTAGACATACCAAAACGTCCAATTTCAGAATCAATACTATCAAAACAAACGTCAACTTGTTGCAAAAAAGCTTTTACTTGTTTCTTAGGAATAGGGGGGATAAATTTGACTTTTTTGCAAAATGCATATTTTTCCTTGTAATATTGAAGCATTGACCCAGAACCAAGAATATATGCTTCAATTTGTTCTTCATCAGGTAAAGCTGAAATTGCTTTCAACAATACTTCAATTGGGTTGTTGTGATTAATAGTACCTGCGTAAGCTATCTTAAAAGTGTTTAAAGTAAATGTTTCAGCAATATATTTTACATCTAATGGTTCAAAATTATCTAAATGTTCCTGTTTTATTCCTTGAGGTATACAAATGCATTTTCTAAAATTTGGCTCAACTGCATGAACATGTTCTTTTAAATTAGGCATAGTACCTACTATGACATCAGCATTTCTATACCCAAAACACTCAAGTTTTCTGAGTAACCAAATAAAAGGGTGCTTCGTACTATAACCCCCCAATTGCATTGCAGAAAGAGGCCATATATCCCTTATTTCAAGAATAAATCGAGCTTTATAGCACCTTGACAAAAAAAATCCAGATAATATGCTAAAAATCGATAATGAAGAAGCAATGATTACATCTGGCTTTTGAAACTCCGATTTTGAAGTCGTTAGAACTTTCCATTCAAAATGAAGCCAAGATAATATACGTTTAGCAGATGAAGATTTGGTTGACTGCAAAACCTTTAACCAAACTGTACGTACCCCATTTATATCTTCGATTATTCTGCTTGTTACAAATTGAGGCAACTTATTGGTAAGGTGAGAAGAATTAGAAGTAAAAATGGTTACATTATGATTATTTTTTACCCATTCTTCAGCAAGATAAAAATGTCTAGTGCCAAAATAATATTTTTCTGGTGTAGCATATTTGCATATTAGCCAGACTGTTTTGGCTGCCATTAACGATAAAAAGATTTAATACTATCAACAACATATTCTATATGAGCTGAAGTGAGTTCTGGATAAATAGGTAGTGATAAAATTTGGCTTTGATAAGCAGATGCTATTGGAAATTCCTCGACCTTATGTCCTAAATAGTCGTAAGCTTTAAGATTAGGTAATGCAGTTGGATAGTGTATCGCAGTTTCAATGTCACGTTCCTTGAGGTAGTTTACCAAATTGTCTCGATTTTTTGCACGTATAACATATAAGTGAAACGTATGCAAGGAGTCTGGCCTTCTCTTAGGAGTTATAATCTCAGAAACATCAGTTAGCAGGAGATCATAAGCATTCGCACATTTAATTCTAGCCGTAGTCCAATCGAGAATATATGGTAATTTGGCATATAAAACTGCAGCTTGAATTCCATCTAAACGACTATTTATACCCTCAATCTGATGCTCATGTTTTTTCAACGCCCCATGCCGAGCATACATTCTACACTGTTCCGCCAACACTGCATTATTAGTGATTATAGCACCCGCATCTCCATATGCACCTAAATTTTTTCCTGGATAAAAACTAAATGAACCTGCAATTCCAAAAGTACCTACCCTTTTGCCTTTGAACTCTGAAAAATGTGATTGTGCACAATCTTCAATTACATGCAAGTTATATTTACTTGAAATACGCATAACTTCATCCATATTAACAGCTTGTCCATGTAAATGAACAGGCATAATGGCTTTCGTATTAGATGTTATTGCAGCCTCCAGCAGAGTTTCATTTATACTATAGTAATCAGGATCAATATCTACGAAAACAGGCTTAGCACCTGTTTGAGAAATAGTTTCAGAGGAAGAGATCCAACTGTTCGCAACTGTGATCACTTCATCACCCTCTCCTATACCAAGCATTTTCATAATGATATAGAGAGAATCAGTTCCATTCGCAACTGAAATACAATGATCTACGCCATACAAAGAAGCAAATGCAGCCTCAAAGTCACTAACAGGCTTTCCTCCAATAAACAATGTGTTTGTAACTATTTCTGAAATGGCCGAATCGATTTTCATTTTGATTGATAAATACTGAGCTTTTAAATCAACAAATGGTACTTTCATAATTTTATAGTTCTTTGATCAACTTAGCGGGATTACCAACGTAAAAGCCGGGCTTAGTAATACTTTTTGTCACAACTGCACCTGCGCCTATTACAACTTTATCACAAATATCAACAGGAAGAATGGTTGCATTACTACCTATACTCACTTTACTTCCTATGTTTGTAGACTTCCACAAACTTTTATCGCCCCCTGCTGGACCGCCATTTTGAAAAAGGTCATTAATAAAAATTACGCCATGACCAATGAAACAGTCGTCACCTATGTTCACTAGTTCACAAATAAAAGTGTGGGATTGTATTTTGGTGCGCTTGCCGATAATTACATCCTTTTGTATTTCAACGAATGGACCGACAAAGCAATTTTCACCGATCTTACACCCGTAAATATTGACAGGCTCAACAACTTTTACGTTATTACCGAAAGTTACGTTTTTTATGCCTGACTTATACAAAGTGGGGGTCATACTCGATTTCTATTGGCTGATTGGTATATCTTATCAATAATCTCTACCGTCTTCAATCCTTCAAATGAATTGGTAGATATGGGGCTGTCGTTTTGAAGCACATCTATTACATTTTCATATACTCTATCGTGATTCGACATCGAACCTTGATATTGTCCGTAATTATTGGCGGTATTGCCTGCAGGCAAGTCTTTAATAACCAACCCTTCAATATTCTGATACTCCAGCTCATTTAGGTACTGTCCTCCTATTTTTACTGTACCTTTTTCTGCAAAAATGGTTAGCGAACCTTCCATATTTTTTCCATAACTGTTTACTGTATAATTTATTGTTCCCAAAGCGCCATTATAAAATTGAATAGCGACAACGCCAGTATCTTCAAATTCAATTACACCCTTATGTGCGAAATTATCAGTAAGGGCATGTACATTTTTAACATCCCCTATCATCCAATACAATAAATCTACAAAATGGCTGAATTGCGTATAGAGTGTTCCTCCGTCTAAATCAGCAGTGCCTTTCCAAGAATTCTGGTAATAATCAAAATTTCGATTCCAAAAGCAGCTCAATTGAACACTATATATTTTTCCTAAAGTACCCCGTTCAATTGCCTCTTTTATAGCCACAACTGGTGGATTAAATCGATTTTGTTTTATAGCAAAAAGACGTCGATTATTTTTTTCTGCAGTCTTAATCATTTCACCACAGTCGTTTACATTAATTGCCATAGGCTTTTCACATAAAACATGAAATCCTGCATCTAACGCTTTTATGCTATGCTGTGCATGTAGGCCGTTTGGGCTACAAATCGAAACAACATCAATATCTTTTTCTGCCGCTAAAAGGTCGTCTATATTCTTGTAAGCAGTTGCGCTATATTTTTGAGCTAGCTTTAGTGCCTTTTCTAAATCAATATCACAAACAGCTTTTAATTTTCCTTTTGCTACAATATGCTCCGCATGGCGCTGTGCAATTCGGCCACAGCCAATTATTACAAAATTAATTTTTTTCATGTATTGCGTTTTCTAAATATAAGTTTAAATATTTACGTGCAATTTGTTGCCAAGAAAAAAAGCTCGAAGCAACAACCGCCTCTTGACTAGCTTTTTTATATGTCCCAACTAATTTTTTCAGAGCATTACCAATTTCTTCCTTTCCATTCGCTTTAACAGGAATTGCGAAACTGCTATTTACGAAGTAACCATCTATTCCTTGTCCTGCAGTATGAATCACAGGAAGCCCTTGACTCATTGCTTCTATGTACGCAAGACCAAAGGTCTCAAATTTACTCACCATAATAAAAATGTGATGTCGAGCGTAAAGCGCTTTCATTGCGTTGATACCTTCAACTCTTCCGACATATTCAGCAAATTCAAACCCCTTCTGATTCAACAATTTCAGAACATCTTTATGCCCATTACCACCGCCTCCAGCGAGCGTTATTCTAATTTCCAAAGTTTCAGATAACTTCCTAAGAACATGAAGCAAATGTAAAATATTCTTGTTGTGAGTGAAATCTCCTACATAGAGTAACTTTAATGGAGGTACTATATTTTCATCGCGTTCACTCACTTTTTCAAACCACTGAGGCTTCAATCCATTGGGTATAACTGGTGCTGATAATATTCCATTGCTCATCTCATACGTTAAGTATTTTTTTGCCAATAAATCGCGGTAAGCAGGAGTCACAAACATTACTTTTTCCGCCGCTTGTAGAATTCTTCTTCCCAATGCACTCAAATGAAGCATGTATTTAAAAAATACATTTATATCCGTATTCCTGACTGTCACTAGATAAGGTATGCTATGAATTTGCTTTAATTGATATGCGACACCGCCATCGCTAAACAAAAAATGGGCATGAACCAAATCAATAGTACCTAAATCAATCTTAGATTGCAAATTTGCTAGAATAGTCCTAATTTTCAAGTGGTAAAGGATTCTATGTTTTTTTTTCAATATATGAGCATAAATCAGTCTGACATTCGGTTGACCTGAAATACCATATTTGCCAACTTCCCGCGCAGTTCGTACTGGAACGTAAACTGTTTGTTGAATTCCTGTTTTTGAAAGCGCTATAATCAGCTCGCTATAAAGCTTCTGACGTGAATAGTCAGAACAAATATGCAAAATATGCATTATCTAGAATAAAATTCCTTTTCTCGTAGCTTATTAACAAACGACTTCAAGCGTTGTACCCTTTCAAAATTGTTAGGATAATCCCTGAAAGTTTTTACAGGCAAATTCATAATTTCTTTAAAAGAAGCTCTATTTAATTCAAATTTCTTGATTACAAATGCCATGTCTTGACGAAACAACTGTTCATCATAACCTGGCTTTTCTAGTTCAACTAATGCATCTTCTCTACTTATCTGACCAGATTTTATCAAATCCGATAAATGTGCCTTACGTTTATCAATGCCGAATTTCTTTGGCAGAATATACCCTTGAAAAAATCTAGTATAAACAGACTCATAATGCTTACCACCATAATAAACCCACCCAAGTTCATTTTGAAGCACTTTCATCACATCATCTTTTTTGTAATTAATATAATTTAATATTGAAACTACTTTAATCTGACGAATTATGTTCCACCAAAATAGATTATAAAAGGTGTATTTTGGATATCGCTTCAATTTTGCCGATCCGAATTTCTCTTGCACCGATTTAATGTATTTCCAATCACTGTGACCGTATGCCCAACCAGGAACACTAATAGACTCTGACGCAAAATTCATCCCATTAACTATATACTTAATGCCTCTTTTATTGGCCTCCCTAAATAATAGGGCATTGATAGCATGGTCTGTAGGAATTTCACCATCAGGTGTAGAAGCTTTCAAAAAAGAAAGTTGTAAATCTTTGAATTCCTCCCAGTCAATAACATAAGTATATAAATCAATTCCAAGATGGTCTAGAGTTTTTTCAATATTACTTACTGCTAATTCTGAATTCCAGCCATTATCAAAATGTACGGCAAGTGGCCTTATACCTAACTTTTTGGTTAGATATGCGACATAAGTACTATCTACGCCGCCACTTACTCCAATTATACAGTCATACTCCTTTCCCTTTCCACTACTTTTTATTTTTTCTACAAGATCCTTTAGCTTTTCGCTTGCCTCTGGTTCAATAAAAACCCTCCTGTGTAACTCATTTTCATAGCGTATGCAATGATTGCAAACACCACCATCATTAAACTCAATATTTGGGTCAGATGTATCCATGATACACTTAGCGCATATTTTATATTCTTTGAAATTCATTTCAATATTTTCAGATTAGCGATTTCTGTTGATGACGGATAATTAATTAATACGGCCTTGTGTTTCCCTTTAAATACAAAAAAACTACCAGCAGCAACAGAGCTAGCCTTACCTTTATTCAATACCTCTGAAAAATGAGTAAAGGATCCTGCTCCTCCACTAGCAACCACAGGTACATTAACGGCATGCGAAACAGCCATTGTGAGCGCTAAATCAAACCCCATCATACTCCCCTCTTTATCAATTGACTGAATGATGATTTCACCTACACCAGCTGACACCAATTGCTTGGCCAATTCCTCGGGCTTTATTCTGTGCTTTACCGTCCCACTTTTGGTATAAACATTGTACGACCCAAAAATTGACTTCTTTGCATCGATACAACCAACTATACTTTGATTGCCATATATAGAGGCAGCTTGTGATACTAAATTGAAATCAAAAGATGCAGTATTCAGAATAACCTTTTCTACGCCTAAGTCAAAAATCTTTCTGATTTGATCAATATTCCGAACCCCTCCGCCATAACCAACTGGCATAAAACATTCGCTTACAATGTCTTTTATCCAATTGTAGTTAGGCTCTCGGTGTTGAATGCTTGCCTCGATGTCGCATAAGACTAATTCATCCACTTCCTTTTCATTAAAAATCCTTACTGCATTTATTGGGTCGCCAACATAAACAGAATTCCTAAATGCAGTTGTTTTAACAAGTCCCTTTCCCTTAAGCAATAAAATAGGTATGAGTCTAATCATGCTTATAAATTCAAAAAGTTCTCGAAAAGTCTCATGCCATACTTATGGCTTTTCTCAGGGTGAAACTGTACTGCCCATACATAGTCTTTCTTCAAACCTGCGGCAAAAGGTGTTTTATAATTAGCCGTGCACAATATTTCTGATGTAACTTTAGTTTGCAAAAAATAGGAATGTACAAAATAAAATCTAGGTTGTTCAGGCAGTTGAGCTAGTAGCTGATTTTCTTGTTCATACCGAATAAAATTCCAACCCATGTGCGGAATCCTTATATTTTCAGGATTTTCTAGTTTGGAAAAATGTAAAACTTCCGCATCAAAAAACCCCAGTCCCGCTACTTGACCTTCCTCTGACTTTTTAGTTAACAGTTGTGCACCCAAACATATACCTAATAAAGGCCTTTGTTTTGAATAAATAAATGTCCGTAAAGGCTCTACGAAGTTTTTCTCCATTAACATTTGCATACCATGGTCAAAATTACCTACACCTGGCAGTATTAATTTATCAGCGTCCAACAGAGATTGTTTATCTTGCACTATATAGGACTCACCTCCAAGCCTATGAATCATATTTTGTATGGAGCCTATGTTTCCTGCTCCGTAATCAATTATTCCGACTTTGTGCATTAATCTACGTATTTGACGTTATATATACGCTCCCAAACAGCAATGTTGTAATAAAGCCATTGCACTTTATATGGTAAATCAAGGAAACGCTTCTGCAAGTCTTCAAAATTTGTAATTGCCCTTAACAATTCGGATTTTGACAATTCCTCCGCCATAGTTAATTTATGAGCCGTTAACCAACTTCTTTCGGGAGCATTAAAACCTAACTTACTCTTACGCCAAACTACATTCCTTGGTAACAAATTTTCAATTGACAGACGCAATATGTATTTAGTCCAACCATTGTAAATTTTCAATTTTGGATTAAATGATATTCCAGCTTCCACCATTCTATAATCTAAAAAGGGTAAGCGAGTTTCAATTGAATGACGCATTGAATTGCGATCCTCGTACCGTAACAGATGAGGAAGCTGAACAGTACTAATTTCATGAATTTGTAGTTTTGCTATGTCTTTGAAGGATTCGATACTCCGTTTTATTTCCACAAAATCAAACTTCCCTTTAATTGCATCCTTCAAAAAAGATCTGCGGAGTAGTCTTGATTTGCGAATACGATAGGAGGTAAAGTAAAAGAAATAGACAAATGGATCATAAAGCTTCAAGCCTGAATTTTTACTTTGTTTCCAAAGTTGTTTCATTCCTTGTGCCAACCCTATTTGATATAGAAAGCTTGAGAAATAGCGCTCGTAGCCCAAAAGTACTTCGTCACCCCCTTGGCCATTGAGCATTACTTTACATCCTAATTCTTTAGCTTTTTCAAATACCTTATAGCCCATAAACATTGAAGGACTCCCAAATGGTTCTTCTTGTGTATACACTACTTCTTCGACTAGGCTTTTAAAATCCGCTGTAGAGGGGGTTACCACATGTAGCTCTAGATCCAGATTATTCGCGACTTCCTTTGCAAATGAACTCTCATCCGTTTCGGCATCAATTGATCTAGCATGAATGGCAGTAAATTTTCTTCCCGATGCCTCCTTGTAACTACTGTTCGCAATGGCCGAAACTGCAGATGAATCCAGCCCCCCACTCAAGCAAGTACCCACCTTTACATCAGAACGCAAACGTAGCTTCACCGCTGAAGAAAATAAATCCTTTAAATATGAAACCGCTTTATGCTTAGACAGCTGCTGAATGGTAGACTTAACGTCTAAATTATAGTACTTTTCAATGAAAAATCTTGAAGCATTTAAGTCATAAACCATATAATGCCCAGGTAGTAGACTGTGGACCCCTTTAAAATAGGTGTCTGGACCATGATTGTCGATAAATGTAATCATGTATTCTATTAAGACATTCAAATTCACTTCATTATGAAAGTCCTTTAATAATTGTTTTATTTCAGAACCAAAAACAAAATTTCCACTATTCTGAGAATAGTAAAAAGGTTTTACCCCGAACCTATCCCTAGCCATGAAAACTTTGTTTGCCCCCTTATCGAGAATGGCAAAAGACCACATGCCATTGAATTTATTTAAACACTTCGAACCCCAGGCATCATAGGCCGCCAAAATGACTTCAGTATCAGTAGTGGTATTGAAATGGTATCCCAGTTTAACTAATTCCTCACGCAGTTCAACATAGTTATAAACTTCACCATTGTATGTGATCACTAAATTATTAGAATAGACCATTGGCTGATTACCCGCCTCAGAGAGGTCCAAAATACTCAATCTGCGATGCGCAAATCCAACATTATGATGAACATAATAACCTTCGGCATCAGGCCCTCGGTGTTCGATTTTACTATTTATCCGATTAAGCTCATTGATGTCAACAACTTGCCCAACTTTCATAATTATTCCCGAAATTCCGCACATGGTTATTATGTTTCCCAATTATATTTCCCAACAACATTTACCAATGTCATAAACTTTAGAATTGCAAAGAAAATCAATATACAAAAAATTAACACATTCCTATTTCGCATAAAGTATGCACTAGCTAATAACATGTAACTTGGGAGCAATAACATTCCAACGAGTCTATGAGCCAAAACTGGCAATTCATAAAATACCAAATGCGTAATAACAGAACTCACCATAGTCCAAATAATCAACTTATTTAACTTGTATTCTTTGTAGTTAGCCCCCTTATAAAAAAAAAGAAATAAAATTCCAGCCAATAATATAATAAACGAACCGCGAAATGATACATCCTCTTCAAAATTGGAAGAATATTCTTTATATGCGTTATATTTCTTGAATAAAACTATGTCAGTGGTTGAAAAGAACGGTATAAGATTTAAAAAAGAAAGTATGCTAGGCCCAACTACTAACGCTATAGAGAACACACTCACCATAATAACAGATGCTTTCAGCTTTTGCCGAAATAAGCTCGTTGAGTCCCTAAATGGGGCTAAACAGGACTTTTTACCAAAATTCCAAAATCTAATAATTACAAAATAAGCAATTGCAATGTACTGAACGCTCGATGCTAAGAAAATCAGATATGTCGACGATAGCTTATTATTAGAGTATATTACCCTTATGAAAAGAATAACACCTATTGAATAGACGAATGCCATTCTAATTTGCTCAAAAAAATGCAAATAAACCGTTAGGATATAAAAAGCGATTACAACAAGGAATGGAACTTTAAACCTTACGCATTCATTATATAAAGTAATTAATATTATAATTAATAATCCTACTGGAACCCAGTTTACAGTTAACCCTAAAGTTTTAAGTAAAGCAAGGTATATTTGAAAGCCAGGCTCTAAGTTTAATTCAAAATACCATCCATTTCTAATTAAGTCGACCAAATTCCCTGAAGTACTATAGAAATCCTTATAACTTTCCCAATCCATCCCCACACTTCCACGATATAACAACAACACGATAAGAAATAAGGATGAAAATATAAATATTAACCTTGAAACTATACCACACCGTAAATATTTATCAATTTTAAAGTTAATTAATAATAAAATTATTGAATATATAAACAAAAATATCCACATTCAACCTCTGATTTTAAGTCAGTCTTTCATTTCCATTTACAAAATCCAGAATTGACTTTATACGAGCCTCTAAAGAAATACTACTTCGCTTTTTCTCCAGAGCCTTTCTCATCGCAATATTCTCATTTACTTCAAGCGCCTTTATAATTGCATTTCGAATTTCATTAATATCGTCTGGCTCGATGAATATAACCCCATCCTCAGAACATAGAAAATCAGTGTTAAAACGACGATTTGAAACGACTAAAGGAATACAACAGGCAACCGCCTCCAGCACAGCATTACTCATACCTTCCGATCGACTCGGAAAAGCAAAAACATCAGCAGCATTTAGATAAAGCGGAACTTGGGTATTCAGAACTGAGCCTAAAAATGCGACTTCTTCTCCAATTGGAATATTAGTGCCATTCGAGCCAAGAAAAATACCTTTGATATCTGTTCCACGAATAGCCTCTAATACCCTAAGCGGCCCTTTTCTTTCATCTAAATGTCCACAAAAAATGACATACTTTGCATTCAAATCTAAGCTCAATTGCTTGCGGCATTCTGCCTTTTCCATTGGTCTGAAAAAATTGGTATTCACCCCATTATGAATATACTTTGTTTTGCCCTTCAATTCAGTGTCGAGTGACAATACATAATCGTAATTAACTTTCGAAACCGTCGCAATATGATTGACCATCCTCAAATAACTATGCCAACTAGTCTTGTTATAATATAAATCATAATCCCAAGGGTCGGATTCACCCAAATTCAAAAGAACGGGTGCACCTCTAGTGTTTAAATATTTTAAAACAGGAATAACTGATTGTAAAAAGTGGGTATAAACTAAATCATAGGATTTATTTCGCGAAGCGTACCAAACAGCCAATCCAAACAATAAGTCATTAATCTTGGTAATGAATTTTCTAAACCGTGGAAACCTTTGAGGAATGGTTAGATAATATGGCTGACAAACCTTTAACCCATTAAAATCTATAACTGATTTTTTAATTCCAAGTCTTTTAAGCTCTGAACCAATAGAGACGGGAGCGATTACATCTACTTCAACACCCTGTCGATGCATCTCTATAAGGATATTCATTACAAATACCCCCTTCTCCGGAAAACAAGAGGTAGGAAAATTATTCGTAATGGCAAGTACTTTTTTAATTTTTGACATTGTAATGTTTCAACCACATTTGAAAAACAATAATTCGCCACAACCTTTCCGCAGAACCTTGTATATTTTTATTGAAATCAAGAATGATTTTCTCAACTTCTTGATAATCAAATATTGCCACTGAATTAATGCTTGCTTCACTTAAATGAACCTCTATCAAAAATTTTAATTTTGACCGCAACCAGTGATCTATAGGAATAATAAAACCTTGTTTAGGCCTATTCATCAATTCGGATGGAACATATTTATGCACAAGATCCTTCAATATTCGCTTGCCCACACCATTATCAATTTTAAAATTAAAAGGCAACCTTGCAGCAAATTCTACCAATCGATGATCTATTAACGGTTCCCTACTTTCTAAACTTACTGCCATGGAAGCCCTGTCAACCTTTACCAGAATATCATCGCGCATAAATGTTTGTGCATCCACCGCGAGCAAAGTATTTTGATTGGAGTTGTGCTTCACTATATTAGCAACAGTGTGAAAAGCAGTTTTTCGCCAGTCCGTTTTCGGTTTAGCTTTTAATAAGGCTTTTATCTGCTTTTCTGAAAATAAGGCTGCTTGAATTTTGGTTACCAAGCCTTTTGTAGACCCTTCAGAGGAAATCAATAATAAAAGATTTTCAATTCGCACTTCAGCATTAGGCAATAGTATCTTCCAGAAGCCCAAAGGAACCATTCTCATAACACACCCAAGTGTTCTCCGTACAAAATGGGGAAGTGAAAGCACTTTCTCGTATACCCACCAGTTTGCGAAATACTTATCATAACCGCCAAATAATTCATCTCCACCATCAGCACTAAGGGCTACGGTAACATGTTCCCTGGTTTTTTGACTTAAGAGCAAGGTTGGGATACAGCTTACATCACTTAATGGTTCATCAAAGTAAGTAGGAAGCTTGGCAATAATACTAACAGCATCGTCTTCCGTACACATCAACGAAGTATGGTCTGTTTTCAAATAGGCCGCGACTTCAGCGGCATGTTTTGATTCATCTACGGCACTCTCGGAAAAACCTATGGTGAAGGTGCGCAATTTATGGGTGCCCTGTTGTTGCTGCAAAAGCGCGGCAACTAACGTACTGTCGTATCCTCCACTGAAAAAAACGCCAACTGGGACATCTGCAACCATTCTAAATTTAAATGCATCGTTACATAAGAGTTCGAGTTCGGAAAGAGCCTGTTCGAATGTCAATGCTGAAGGGCCTTCTTCAAATTGTTCAGTAATACTCCAGTATTGATGTTCTGTGTAGGCAAGGGTTACCAAATCAAGTTCCAGATAATTTCCTGCTTTCAATTTGAAAACATCTTCCAAAATGGAATAAGGTTCCGGAACATAACCCAGTTTCATATACCAGGCTAGAGCTACCTTGGAAACCTGACGTTTTATTTGAGGAAGAAGCAATAATGGCTTTAGCTCAGAAGCAAATACCAGAAAGTTAAGATCGGCATAATAATAAAGCGGTTTTACACCTAGTCGATCCCTAAATATCCATGCTTTAACTTGCTTTCTATTAATAATTACGAAAGCGAACATCCCTATAAACTTGTGAACTGCGTTTTCACCCCATTCATCAAAAGAAGCTAAAATGACTTCTGTATCGGTATGAGTTTCAAACTTTTTACCAAGTTTCTCCAACTCACTTCGGATGGCCTGGAAATTATAAATTTCCCCATTATATACAATTTGCCAATCGCCTTTTTCCATAGGCTGATGACCAGCAGGCGACAAATCCAAAATCGATAAACGTCGCTGACCTAAACCGATTTGTGTGCCTAAAAAATGTGACAGCTCATATCCGCTATCATCGGGTCCGCGATGGGAGATGACATCAGTCATTTGCTTGAGTAAATCAAGCTGAAGTTCGGATGACCTATTAAAAAAACCTGTAATCCCGCACATCTACTTTTTAATTAATACTCTCCATGTAAGAAGCACTTTGTTTCTTTCTGCCACATTCAACAACATATAACGTGCAGTAACTAACATGACTATTACGAGTACAAGCGCATACAACAAACGTATCCAAATATCTGTAGCAACCACTTTATTAAAGGAAAGCAGCATAGTGGCACCAAATATGACGAACAACATGACCTTTTCTAATTCAAAAGGAAGTGGATGTACTTTTTGTGCCATTATAGATTTTATAATGGTAAAGATTCCTTTGGATATCAAACCACCAAACACCAAACCCCATAATTCAAACTCCAAAACCAAAAACCAGGTAATGAACCCACCAAGGAGGGTACTCATTCCATATGCTACTGCCGACAACCATGATTTTTTTGATAAATCGATACCTATTCCGGTGATCCAGGAAATCGACTCGACAAGAAATGCTAATAGAATTACGGCAATTAAAGGTGTAGCTGTAAGATAGGTGCTATCAGAAAATAACAAAACAAGCTTGTTTTCAAAAGTTTTAACCAGTAGGCCAAAAAGCAGCAACAAAATGACGTAACCTTTTAAAACTGAATTATAGATAGCCGGATTTGCGCCATCTGCATGTGTTGCATATACATAAGGCCCCCAGGCAGTTTGAAAGCCAAAAATTGGCAACTGAATCAATGAAGCCAGACGAAAGGCAAGCGCATAAATGGCCAAACTTTCATGACTAATGTGATTCATAACCAAATACCTATCAAACGAGGGTAAAAGGGTAGGTAATAGCATGATTAACCAGTAGGGCCATCCAAAGGCCAATAAACTTGGCAGCCATTTTAATCTCCGAATAAGGGTTAACTCTTTTCGAATAAACCACATCCCCAATAAGCCGAAAAAACTGTATCCTATAATTTGAGCAATCAGGACACCTTCAATACGATAAGACGTTAATCTAAAAAGCAGAATAGTAATTAGCATCACCACCAGCGGCCCTATAGTCGTAAGTAAAACATACTTCCAACGTTGGAAGGTCCATTTTAAAAGGTTGGCGCAAAACTGTACCAACCAGTTCGAAAAAATCGAAAGTACAGCCAGGCGGACATAAACTTCTATACCTTTCTTGTTAAAATAAACCTCAGCTAACCATGAAGAAGCTAATAAGGTTACAGCCGTTAAAACCAATCCGATACATAACTGGAAAACAAAACTCTCAGTGACCATTCTCCTTCTTTCATGCGGATCTTTTACATCCAGATAGTACCGCGCTATACTGCTGTCTTGTCCAAAAATTATAGTTGGAAGTAAGAAGGAAGCAAAAAACAATAAACCATCGAGTGTACCATATTCTGTCTTACTCAAATAACTAGTGTACAAGGGAATTAAAATTAATCCGAAAATCTTTGAAAAAGCGTTGGAAAGGCCATAAATAATTACATCTTTTAATAAAATTTTTAGCTCCATATTGATTGTAGAATAAAAAAGATATTTTTTTCATTGCTTGAAAGAACAATTCTTACAAGTTTTTTAAACAAACCTTCTAAAACACTTTTTATATTTTTTTCTATCAACTGAGCTCCCTTAAAATTTCATAATCATTTCAAAATCGCTCAAAAGAAACACAAACATTATAGCTACAACTCAAATTAATGTGAGAGGGTAAGGATAAACCTATTTACTAATAATATTCCTTAATCGAAAAATGTCGTTCTTTAAGGGGAACTGTAATCAACACTAAAACTTCACTAGCATCTGCTGACCTCCATTAATCTCTATATCATTAAACAATATGCAAGTACCCCCTTTTCGAACTGGGTTAGATTCGACTTTTCAATTTTAGGTATTAATTTCTAAATATTTGTTCCTTTTGATGTAACAAAATAATAGCGACGTAAAGCCAAAATGAACATCAATCTCAATTCGTTACTTCGGTTATTTCGCATAAAAAATTCAAACTACTTGATTGAAATACAATTAAACGACATTTTTGCCAAGCTCAGTAGCACGCTGGTCGAAAAAGCGGGCGTATCTGTTTATTGTTTTGTAGACTACGTTGTCCCGATACCAGGATTGTCCTTCCAAACCAATTTTTCTCCCGCGATCTGGGTTGTTTATAAATTCTTGCAAACAGGTCGCAATATCATTCGGGTTCTTTGCATTGTAAATAGGGTAGAGATCGTCAACATTTCCATACAATTCAGGATTTCTCCAAGTAAGAATCGGTTTTCCAGCAACTAGAGCCTCAAACAAAGTGCCATTAGATATCCAAGATATTGAAAATTGCCCACAACAAATATCCGCCAAATGCAAGCCAAACATGAGGTCTTTTCTATACATCGCAGGTAGCCAAACAACCTTATTATGCAAACCTAATAACCGTGCCTCACTCTTTGCACGATCTACATCCTTTCCATATTCCGTAAATACTGCGATACATGAAAGTCCTGGGTTATTTAAAACAAATTTATTGTAGCCATGGATAAAGATATCTATACCTTTAGTATTTTGATCAGTCTCCGAACTCCAATTATTTCTAGCGGCGAAAACTATAACTAAATCGTGTGATTTCCTGATTTGAGTAAACTCCTGTTGCCAATGCGTGCATGTATGGCGTCCATTAAACAGTTCCTCATATTGTGGATGATAAACCATAGGCATATAATCAAACCACCTCCTCTCATTATTGGAAAATTTCATTAGTCTATCCTCATATCTCCTATCCATAGGACCAGCATGGATTATTCGAGAAGACCTAATACCTCTTCTTTGATGAAAAACAGATAAATTATAATCCAGTAAAAGTTGCGGTGATGTAAATCTGTAAAACGTTTGATCCCATAAGTCGGCCCCATATGGATCAAAAATATCCAGGGTTCTATTTGCTCTATCCAGAATCGCAGGGGCCAACCCAGTTCCAATCAAGACGTCATACTCGGCAAAATAATTGTTGATTTCACTTGAGCTGAGTCTTGAAAAACCACGCACAGCCCCAAAATGAACTTTCTTAATATAATCTACATAGGCTAAGTCGTATGTGTCACACTTTGGGTGAAAATGATCTTGCTCATCACATAACAACAACAAATCTATACTAAACCCAACATCACGTAAATACCTTACAAGGGAAAAGTGATTATTATTTTGATTGCCAATTGCAGCAATTCTTAACACTCGATTCATAAGAGCCTCATTCTAATTGATTTAAAAACAATATCAGGACTAGTTTCCATTCCTCTATACTCAATAGATAAAAGTCTAATCTTACTTTTTAAACATGCAACCTCTACGAATCCTTTACCAATTTTGGTTACCTGACCTGGTATAGCACAGAATATTTCCTCATCAATCACCAATTCAGCATTCCATACGATTAACTTTTCACCCTCAAAATTACAAAAAGCACCAGCGTAAGGTTTGTTCGATGCATTAATTAACCTAAGTATGTCAATAGCAGAATTGCCCCAATCTATAAGCCCATCTTCTGGTCGTCGAGGATAGCATCTCAAAACATCCTGAGGATTATTTGATTGTATGATTGGCTGGAAAGTTTCACTACTCGCAATGTTATTCAATGCTTTAATCATTAATTCAGGAATATCCTTTTCGAACCATTCATATACATCTCCTATTTTGGTATTAATATCTATGGGATATAATTTTTTTTCGAAGATATCACCACTATCCAATTCACCTCCAATCATTTTATGGATGCAAAGTCCGATCTTATCTTCGCCATTTATAATTGCCCACGCCTGACACGCATTACCCCTATACCTAGGCAAATCTCCACCGTGAGCATTTAAAATACCATGTTGAAACAAATCAATGATTGCTGAAGGAATCACACCTGTGTAGTTTATGCTCAATGCTATATCAGCTTTGGAAGATTTCAATACTTCATAAAACTCCAAGATATTAGAACCTTTAGCAAATGGAGCATTAAGCTGATGTGCTAAATCCTGAAAATCGTTTGTAGTTGCATTATATTCAGGAGCTTCTTTAGAAGTGATTACACAAACTAGCTCATGCCCTAGTTTCACAGCTAAGTGAGCAGTTTCTAATAACATTTTTGTCCTCCCAATGATTGCGAATCTCATTTTCCTTTGCTAAGCTGTAGTAGTTCAATTAATTTATTACGTGTCCCGTACCCAGGATTTCTATGCTTGATTAACTCATTAGGAATCTTATGAATAGCTCTTGTTGATTCATATTGTTCACTACTCTCAGAGTTTAAAAAAACATGGATTGGATGGAAATCAAACACACAAAAATCGTGTTCACTTAATAATATACTCATATCAGAGTTACGATCATAAAGCCACTCATGTTCATCAGCCCAGAAATATGGCAGCTTAATCAATGGTCCATTTAATTCATAAGGCTTAAGCTTTATGCCTGACTGAAAAGGAATTGACTCGTTAGATTCAAATCTTATTCCTCTTTTTATGAAGGCTTGGGATATATCGCCACCCTGTATAACACCATGACTTCTGCACGAAATAGCTTCGGGAACAATTTGCATACATCGATCAATTTCATCATGTATACTTGTGCCTTTCCCTATTAACATAGGACGAAAATTCGGATGAATCCCTAAAGTTAAATTTGAATTTCTTTTTATTCTTTCTAACTGTGGTATATCATCTGTTACAAAAAAGGTCGCACATACTTGAAACTCTTCGATAAGATCTACAGTATCTTTTATTATGTCATCATGCGCCCAGTCATTGTCGAAGGTTAAAAAGATTTTCTTTTTCCATGTTTCAGGTTGTTCCGGAACAATATTTATTAGATGCGCAGATGAATACATTACTAGAGAATTATTTACAATTTATTTGGATGATAATATTAGTCATTTTACATAGCCATTAGTCAGTGATAATGCACTGAGGCTTCCCTTTTGAGTAAATAGAATCTCCTTTCAAAGATTTAATGAAATCAGGATTACCACTTGCAAAAACAGTATCAGCTCGTGTGAATGAAATCTCTGTGATGTAGTTTAATAATTGAGTATTAATAAAATATTCCTGATTTTTGACATTATCACATAATTCACAAAAAATTTTAAAAAAGAAATTTGAAAACTCATTGACCAATAAAAGAAACTCATTTAAAAAAGGAACACATTCAGGGTCTTGCTGTTGCGTATAGAAGTATACTGTTTTTTTTTCTTGCAATTTTTTTTTAATTTCGTTAAGCATGGAACGAAAGGGGACAATTCCGGTTCCTGTAGAAAAGAAAAAAATATTTTCTGAATTTACTTCATCAAGAACCATGGAGCCAAAAGGTCCTTTCGCTTGTAGAGTTTCTCCCTGGTTTAAACTATATATATATTGACTAAATAATCCGTCTTTCCTAAAAGGAATTACAAAGTCAATACTCCCGGGAGTTCCTTTTACACTTGCAATAGAAAAAGAACGAAAAAGAGTCTTGCCTTCATGAGGCATCCCAAGATTCATATACTGTCCGGCATTGAAGGAAAAATTTTCCGGATTTACATGAAATGAAAATAGAGAAATTTCTTTTGAGATACTTTGTCTATTTACGAAAGTAAGCTCTATCTGTTCCAACATTTTCTCTCCACTCATTGAAGTAGTATATTATCGTTGTTATAAGTATCTTTTACAACATCGTTTTGGAAGAAAAGACCTGCCCTAGAACCAACACCAGATACGACAACCGATTTAGGCAAATGATTCCGAAGAAGCTTTGCCATATCATGAAGTCCATTCATATTTTTTACGGTAGGTGATGTGAATCCCGATGGCAAGTGTATAACATCTGAAAAATTGATACTCTTTGAAGTAAGGAACTCTATTTTGCAAAGTTGATCAAGATAGTCAGCTATGTCTATTTCTTTATCAGTTTTACCCAGTATTTCAATAGAAATTCTTTTGTCATCGGCGTTTCCAGAGAAAGCTCTGTAATTTGTAATTCTGTAAAAATCTACATCTCGATCCATCCCATAAAAATAGCATAGTGGGTTATCTATGGTTTCCGACATTTGGAGATTTATAATTGCATGAGAAAGTGGTTTATCTAAACTTACGGAAGACAGATTGATTCCACAGACCTTTGCAGCTCCTATCACACCATTAGAAAATACAACTCGGTTGGCGGTTATTTCAGACTTTACTTGATTAGTAGATATAGTAAAACTAAGCTTTGCGCTATCAAACTTTTCGATTTCAGTTCCAAATAGAAATTTTATCCCTTTTTCCTTGAGCACTAAAACTAAACCATCGATAAAATTGCGAGATCCTCTTTTTTTGGAATAGAAACTTTTTCGATGATGTCTAAACTGATTAGGCAGCTGAAGTTGTTCAGGAAACCCATATATTGATCGAAATGGTTCTGATGTATAAGAGTTCATCCATTTTTCCTCATCACTGACAATAAATCTAGAAATACCTGTTAGCAACAAACAAAATCCGGCTAGATTTTCTGCGGGTGTTTTAAAAATTGTCGATTGAATTTCATTGATTATTTTCTCAGTAGCAATTTGTCCAAATCGTGCAGTTGAAACCTTGATCAATGGTTCTAAAGCATCAATACCAGGGATATTAGATTGGTCTGACAGATGCTTATCTAATGCAGCTAAAAGTATTTCAAAATCTTTGTGATACCTCAGGTCAGGAAAATGTGTATTATTTTGTAGCCTTCCATTGAAGTAAGCTCCGGAAATATCCCCTCTGCCATCTTCAAAGATGATTAAATCTTCAGCATTGACTGCTTGCTGAATACGCGTATCAATATTTTTATCACCGGTTTCTTGAAATATATGTGTTCCAATATCAAAATACAAGCCATTCGGATAATCGATACCAGCGAGTAAGCCTCCCGGATGCATACTTCTTTCAATGATTGTTATCTCAGCATCAGGCTGCTCATCAATTATTCTATATGCGGCCATCAATCCTCCAATTCCCGCACCCACAATTGTATACGATCGTATCATTTTTTTACAAATATGTTCTCCGGTTTTTGAATATCAGAATTTTTATGAACAATCAATGTAAATTCATAAGGAAGAAGATCGTGACGTATTTGAAATTTTCTACCAAGGTGTTTAAAACAAAAATCAGCTATTTCTTGAACAGAAAAATGTTGAGCATTAGACTGCTGAAAATCAACGAATGCACTTAGAAAGTCGCAAATCAAAACATCATTCGTTATTTGAAATAAATATTTAATTCTTTCAAAAGCATAATTTTTTGATACTTCAACATTAACATCCGTTTTAATGTTGAATACCCCCGAAGAAAAAACTATATCATAATTTTTTCCAAGTAACTCATTTGAATCCACTACGAAAAAATTAGCCTCTTCATACTTCTCTCTACACTTGTTAATGAACTCAGGTAACATATCTACACCTGTGTAATGAACTTTTTCACCTTGTGGAGATTTCTTTAAGTATTCATAAAGATACCCTAGACCACAACCATAATCACATACTGTATATGCATCATCTCTTAAAAAGGGATCTATCGCACTATAACGAGTGGTATTTCTTCCCTTAGGAGTAAGCAATGCTGCTGGCGAGTCGCCATGCTCTGAAAAACTTGATCTGTACAAGTCTTTTATATCATCAAAATGACTCATGAGTATAATTTAATACTTAAATAAATAATAATACGGAAAATCATCTTTCAACTGCTGAATAGGAGGTAATAGATCTTTATCAAGTCCTTTTTTGCTATAATACCTATATGGTAAATCATTGGCCCCCCATCTCTTTTTGAACCTGTAAACTCCTTCTTGTGAAATCCAAGTCCCCCCCCAATTCCATTGTTGATACCCGGCTTTTGCCATATCAGTCATGACCTTATATATGAGATATGAGAGTGCTTGACTTTCTCTAAATTCTTCTTGCACAACCGGTGTAAAGTATTCAATAGTTTGTGCATACACCAACAATAGAATGCCACAAACAGGCCTATCTTCAATATAACCTACATATAACTGACAATCATTTGAGAATGTAGAACGAAGTGCATCAAATACTTCCATTGGCTTTGGTAAACCGCCTAACTTGGTAATGGACTTAGTATGTTCTTCTTGTAACCATTCATAGGAGGCATCATCCTTTCTTAACTCAATGCGAAGGTTATTTCTTTCACCCTTTCGAATCATATTCCTTGTCTTTGAATGAAACAAAGACATTAGCGCTTCTTCCGTATTGAATTTTACGGAAGGGAAAATTGTTACTTGCCCAATTCGCTCGTCAATTTTTTCAAATCCCAGATTTTCAACATTATCAATTGACAATGGGTCTAGTGGGTTTTCAATAAAATTTACAATATTTGCCTTAATACTTACACAGAAATCAACATACTTTAACAGTATCGCTCTAGTAATTTCAGCATAATTATCTTTATCAAATATTAACGGCCCACCGTAACTACCATAAAATAGTAAACTATTTGCAATTAAAATATCTTTTTCTCTCTTGACAGCAATTGGCATTATGCCTATCAGCTCATTATTGTTTCTTACTTTAATATAAAAAAACTTTGAGCTCGGGGAGATGCACTTCAAGAAGGATAAATATGTTGAAGAGTAATAAATCATTTGATTTCCATTCGAAATTAAATGATGGTCAATTTCAGAAAAATCTTTGCTATTTTCTGCTACAAACTCTACTATTTCAATATCCATTTTGTACATAAATAATTTACAATTTCTCGTTATTTAGGAAAATTCTACACCACCATTCAAAATTCATAAAGCTCCAAATCAGCAAACGGTGGTTAATATGCTCTTCGGTATGCTTCTTTACAATTTTCTGAATATAATCCTGACTTAAAAAATCTGAAGAAACAGTCTTTTTGTCAAGTAATAATTCCTTGACATAAGCAGCATTTTCGCCCCTGTACCAGCTTTCGTCAGGTGCACTGAAACCCTGTTTTTTCCGATTGATGATTTTTTCGGACATAAAACCCATCATGGCTTTTCGAAGCACATTTTTACCATCATCAAATTCCCGGTAGGCCTTACTTTTCTTATTTTCTTCATTTTCGTCTAATTTGAGCATCTGCTCTAGATTGCCTAGCTTGTAACGGACTGGTATTTTTTGAGCAAAATCTACCAGTGCATTGTCTAAAAAAGGAAACCGCTCTTCTAATCCATTCGCCATTGATAATTTGTCGCCTACTAAAAGTAAACCGGGCAGGAAGGTTTTAGCTTCAAAATACAGAGAGTTATTAATATGGTCTTCGGGACGATCGAATTTCAGCTTTCCATTAAAAGTGAATACGCGCTCAAATATCCCTCTAGGTTCTCTAAAGTCCACTTTCGCTCTTACGCCTGGCGTAAACAACTCTTCGCGTTGGTGATCTGGCACCAAGCGCTGCCAGAAATCGTAGTATTGATCAAAAAACTCACTTTGACTTACAGATTTAAGTATGCGGTAATAGCGCCACGGATAGCCCCCAAATAATTCATCTCCACCCGTTCCTTGCAAACAAACTTTTACAAATTTGGAAGCAAGTCTAGAGATGTAATAATTGGGGTAAGACATACCAACCCGCAAGTCCTCCAAATGATAAACCACCCGGGGCAAAGACCAGCGGATGTCGCCAGCATTCAAAACCTGCTCGTAATGTTCGGTTTTTAATTGGTTAGCCATTAATTCAGCATCACGTCGTTCATCGTAATTGGCTTCAACACCTGTTACTTCGCTCATATCAAAGCCACAGGTAAAGGTTGTCAAGCGACTTACATGTTGTGATGCTTGGGCCGCTATTGAACCAGAGTCCATTCCCCCCGATAAATAACTGCCTACCGGAACATCAGAGATCATCTGACGCGCGACAGCTCGTTTGAACAGCCGTTCTGTTTCAGCCCGTGCTTCCTCAAAACTCATTTTTTCATCTGGCTTGGTAAAGTCGTAATCCCACCAAGAGCGATGCATTACACCAGTACTTGCTGAATCTATTCGCACCGTATTGGCCGGAGGCAACATCCATACCCCGTCGAACAAGGTATGAAAGGTGAACAAATTCTGAAAAGTAAAGTACTCGTTTAGTGCATCATAGTTCAATTTTACTTGAAAGCCGGGATGCTTAATAATGGCTTTAATTTCGGAAGCAAAAACAAGGGTTTTGCCAGTAAACCAGTAATACAAAGGCTTTACCCCAAAACGGTCGCGCGATAAATACAACGCCTTTTCACTTTTGTGCCAAGCACCCACGGCAAACATACCGTCGAGCCGTTCAAAAAAAGAAGGACCGTATTCGGCAAGACCTTCCACAATAACTTCAGTATCGGTAGTGGATACGAATTCGTGTCCTTTGGATTGCAATTCCTGTTTTAACTCTTGGAAATTGTAAATACAGCCATTAAAAATCACCACCCATTGACCGTCTTTGGACGTCATGGGCTGTGACCCTTTGGGGGATACATCTAAAATAGATAAGCGCCGATGTGCTAGAGCGATATTGTCTTCTATAAAGTAACCATCGCCATCTGGTCCACGGTGTGCAATGGCATCGGCCATGTACTTTAAGGCCGACGAACCGAAAGGTTCGCCACTCAGATTAAATACGCCTACAATTCCACACATACTTTATAACGATTTCAAAACAGCTACCACGTAATGATAATCTTCGGCCACCATGCGGTTGTGCAAGGGAATTGACATCGAATAATCATTCGTTGCTTGTGCGCCAGGATAATCCCCGGGCTTAATACTATATTTCTCAGCGTAATAAGTTAACATATGCACTGCATGTGTACCTGGACGCGTTGAAATTCCTTGTTCTTGTAATTTTTCCATGATTTCGTTGCGACTGCAGGGCGCTTTGCTTTCGTCGACAAAAGTCACAAATGACTGCCAGCCATGCTTGTAGTCAGCACCAACCTGCGGGGTGCGCAACCAAGGTATTTCGGCCAATTGTTCACTGTACCAAGCCGCCCAATGTGCCCTTTCGTCGATAAACTGATCTAATTTTTTAATTTGTACCACGCCAACCGCGCCTTGTAGGTCGGTCATGCGGTAATTATATCCTAGCAAGTTGAAATCGGGCAAAATGTAAGGCCGCGGGCCATGGTGACGCTGTTCTTCAGAGATAGAGGCACCGTGGTTTCGAAGCATACCCAATACATCGGCAATGCGGTCATCGTTGGTAGTAATCATACCACCTTCGCCAGTAGTTACCGATTTGCGTGGGTGAAAGCTAAAGCAACCTATGGTGCCGAGTGCTCCTGCCGGTGTGCCCTTATAAGCTGCCCCTGCCGCACATGCGCAGTCTTCTACCAAAGGAATGTCACCTGCAATGGCTTTGATTGCATCCATATTGGCACAGAGGCCAAAAAGGTGTACAGGAATAATTGCTTTCGTTTTCGAAGTTATACGCTTTTTGAGGTCCTCTGGATCGATGTTAAAAGTTACGGGATCAACATCGGCAAACACCACGTTGGCACCACAATACAAAACAACATTAGCGGTAGATACCCACGTAAATGCGGGCACAATCACTTCATCTCCTGAGCCAACTTCCAAGGCTACCAAAGCCAAATGAAGTGCAGTAGTTGCACTAGTTACAGCGAGCGCATGTTTCACATTGTGTCTTTCCACAAAAAGTTGCTCAAACTCTCTGACTTTGGGTCCTGAGGTCAACCAACCATTGATTAGCGGCTCACGTGTGGCTTGCCACTCTTCTTCGCCGGTGACTGGAAGTGAGATAGGAATATTTCTTTTGGCCATGGTATTCATATTTGATTAATTAAGATCTGTTAAATAATTATCGATGATGTAGCTTGCAATGGCCAGTGATGATGTTGCTCCAGGTGAAGGGGCATTTAATACATGGACCTGATTGCCTTCGCGCTCCACATTAAAATCCATGAGTAATTTGCCCGATGGATCCATGGCTTGTGCGCGCACACCGGCCGAACCCTTCACCAGCATGCTGGCTTCCACTTCGGGGATCATGACTTTGGCTTTGGCAATAAAAGATGCCATGGAAAGGGAAGAGGCAAATTCGCCCATGGCAAAAGTGAAGTTTTTACGCAGGAAGTTTAAAAAGCCTACATATGTGAGGCTCTCTAAAGTGTCTTTGATGTTTATGTCGCTGTTGGTATAACCTTCGCGCTTAAAAGCCAATACAGCATTGGGGCCCACTTCGCGCTCGCCGGATACCATTCGGGTGAAATGTACCCCCAAAAAAGGATATTTAATATCGGGAACCGGATAAATCAAGTGGTTCACCATGCTATTAAACTCGGGCTTAAAGCTCAGATACTCACCCCTGAAAGGCACAATGCGTAGTGGCCCTTTTTTGCCCGTAAACCCTTTGTAGGCTCGGTCAGAATGTAAGCCAGTGCAGCTTACTAAGCGGTCGAACGTGAAGCTGTTTGTTGCAGTTTGAATGATAATTTCACCTTCAGGCGTTTGGTTAACTGACCAAACTGGGCTGTTGAAATGTACTTTGCCAGCTCGCTCTTCGATGAGCATCACCAGCTTTTGCATCACAGCTTTGTAGTCGACAATGCCTTCTTCGGGTACTAACAAGGCCTCAGTAGCTTGCACCATGGGCTCGCGTTGACGCAATTCCGATTTGCTCAGAAACTTTAATCCTTGCAATCCATTATCATCTCCGCGTTTGGCCAGTTCACGTAAAGTTATATTTTGTTGCGCACTCGCAGCTAAAACTACCTTTCCGCAAATTTCATGAGCAATTTCATGCACCCGACAAAAAGCGGTCATTTCACGGATTCCTTCTACTGCCAGTTTTGCTTTAAGCGAACCTGGCTGGTAATATAAGCCACAGTGAAGCACTCCACTGTTTCTGCCCGATTGGTGTTTGCCCGGATGGGCTTCTTTCTCGAACAGATGAAGCTGAATACCAGGGTACTTCAACAACAATTTATAAGCCGCTGCTAAGCCAATCAGGCCTCCCCCAACAACTGCAATTCTCTTCTTCATTAAAAATTATCTCTTGTCAACGCCAGTTGCAATGCGCCAATCGATTAACTTTAAAAGGCCTTCCCGCAAACTGTATTTGTATTTAAATCCTAATTCTTTTTCTGCTTTTACACGCGAACCAATTCGGTTTTGCACCAAGGCACGGGCATCATCGGCAGAATACGGCTTGTAAATCACTTTTAAATCAGAATTTTTCAATTCCAAAATCAAGTCACAAAGTTCTTTGATTGATGTTTGTACTTCGGTTCCTACATTGTACATACCAAAATTTACGTCTGATTTCAAAGCGTCCACATTGCAGCGAGCAACATCTTCAACATAAATGAAATCATAAGCCTGGCTGCCATCGCCATTGATCATGGGTGATTCGTTGGCTTCAATTTTGTTAAGCATGATAGGCACTACCCCGGTGTAAGCAGCAGTTTGGTCTTGGTGCGGACCATAGACATTCATATAACGCAAGCCCACTACAGGTAAGCCGTAGCGGTCGTTGAAGGCTGTAGCCATTGCCTCCCCGGCAATTTTGCTGGCACCGTAGAAGTTTTTATTATTGAAAGGATGTTTCTCTGTCATAGGTAATTCAACAGCATCTCCATATACAGATGCTGAAGAAGACCAAACCAACTTTTTGATTTTGTGCTTTACACAAGCTTCAAGGACATTAAAGGTACCCGCAATATTCACCTCAAAAGCGGTGCGAGGATAGTCTTTACAATGTAGCAACCACATAGCCGCTAAACAGACTACATAATCTTTGTCTTTGACTGCTGCATCAAGAATATCTAAATCCCGAATATCGCCGCCAATCGGAAAAACTCTGCAGCGCGGGTCTTTTAATTGTTCCGTTAAATATGACTTTTCGCCTCTAGCGAAATTGTCGTAAACCACTACTTCGGCAACATCTTCTTTGAGCAATTCAGCTACAACGAAGCTGCCAATAAAACCTGCTCCTCCGATTACCAGAATTTTTGAGCCTTTGATTTCCATGTATGTATTAATTAGAATTGGTGTACTTGTAAACCCGTTCAATGATTTCTACCACCTTGAGGCCTTCGAGGGCGTTGGTGGTAATGGTGGCTCGGTTATGAATCACATCAACCACATTATCTATAACAAAATTGTGGTTTTGTGCCGAGCCTTTGTAAGCACCGTAGTCGTTGCCCGGATTGGTGGGGGCCAGTTCAGGCATTTCATAGTTCTGTACATGGCAGTATTCTACTTTGTCCATGTATTGACCACCAATTTTTACAGCCCCTTTTTCGGCTATGATGGTCATGCTGCTTTCGAGGTTTTTATCCCAAACCGCTGTCGAGAAGTTCAACACACCGCTTCCCCCGTTCAGGAAATCAAAAGTAACGATGCCTGAATCTTCAAAGTCAGTTAGTTCGGCATGGTTGAAGTCGTAAAAACGGCTTTTGATGTTGTGGATATCGCCAAACAGCCAGTATAAAATATCGATGAAGTGTGAAAACTGGGTGAAGAGGGTACCGCCATCCATTTCTTTGTGGCCGTGCCAGCTTCCTGGTTTGTAGTAGCGGTTGTCGCGGTTCCAGTAGCAATTAAGTTGCACCATGTATATTTTACCCAGTTTTTCACTTTCTACTATGTCTTTGATCCATACCGAAGGTGGCGAATAGCGGTTTTGCATCACAGCAAAAACCTGGCGGTGCACTTGCAAGGCTTTGAAAATTACCTTTTCGGCATCAGCTTTACTCAAAGCCAAGGGCTTTTCTATGACCACGTGCTTGCGGGCCTCAAGGGCCTCAAGTGCGTGTTCGCAGTGAAAACCATTAGGTGTGGCTATGTTTACTACCTCAATTTCGGGATGGGCAGCAAACATTTCGGCCAAAGTGGAATATAGGGGTACCCCAAACTGGGCGGTGTTTACTTTATTGGCTGGCAAGACGTCGCAAAGTGCAACCAATTCTGCTTCAGGGTTGCGTTTGATCATTTCGGCATGGCGCTTCCCGATGTGTCCGCAGCCAATCACCGCAAATTTTACTGTACTATTCCCCATAATATTGTTTATACCAATTGACAAACTTTACAATCCCATCATCCAGAGTAGTTGAGGGCCTATAATTGATGCATGACTCTAAAGCAGAAACATCTGCAAAGGTTTTAAAAACATCACCTGATTGCATCCCCACATTTTCTAAAATGGCATTTTTCCCAAGTGCATTTTCAATTATTTCAATAAACCTTCTAAGTTGTACTGGTTTTGAATTTCCAATATTAAAAATTTGATGACCTCTTTCACGGGATATAAAATCGAACCCATCAACTAAGCGCTGAATGCTTTGCACAATATCGTCGATAAAAGTGAAATCTCTGCTGAGATTTCCCTCATTAAAAACACGAATTGTATTGCCATTTAATATATCCTTTACAAAACTGAAATAAGCCATATCAGGTCGGCCGTACGGACCATAAACCGTAAAAAACCTCAATCCAACGGCTTTAATCCCAAATAAATGCGCGTATGTATGGGCAAATAACTCATTGCTCTTTTTAGTTGCCGCATATAAAGAAACAGGTTCATCCGTTCTGTCAGTCTCACGATATGGCACCTCATTTTGGTTGCCATATACTGAACTGGAAGAAGCATAAATTAGGCGTTTAATACCCAATCCTCTACATAGCTCTATTATATTAAAAAAGCCCTTTACGTTAGATTCTACATAAACCTCGGGATTTTCAATACTGTAACGTACTCCAGCTTGCGCAGCTAGGTGTATGACCATGTCAGGATTAAAATCTTGCATTAAAGAACGAATCAAATTATTATCCGAGACATCTGCACTACTAAATGTAATGTTACCATGCTTTTGGCTTTGTACTTGCCGCTCATTCAAATCAATGTTAATGCCCAATTTTGATAATCGCGCTAACTTTAAATTAGGATCATAATAGTTATTCAAGTTATCAACACCAAGGATATCATGCCCACTTTGCGCGAGTAAATCGGTTAAATGAAACCCTATGAACCCTGCAATACCTGTTATGAAAATTTTCATACTTGCATCAACTTAATCACTTCATTTGCCTTTAGCATATAGGCCTGACCGCTTTCTGGACAAACTGCATATCCTTTGGAGTCAAATTTTAACCGATGGCCAAATTCACTTATCCAACCTATTTGGCGGGCAGGGTTACCTACTACGAGTGCATATGCTGGAACCGTTTTAGTTACTACCGCTCCTGCTCCAATAAAGGCAAAAGATCCAATATCGTGCCCACATACAATAGTGGCATTCGCTCCGATACTAGCACCAAAGCCAACATGAGTTTTAGTATATTGCCCTCGTCTATTTACAGCACTTCTGGGGTTGATAACATTTGTAAATACGCAAGAGGGCCCTAGAAACACATCATCACCACAAGTTACCCCAGTGTATAATGAGACATTATTTTGAACTTTTACATTTTTACCCAACATCACCCCAGGAGAAATCACCACATTTTGACCAATATTACAATTTTCGCCTAGTTTACAACCAGTCATAATGTGTGAGAAATGCCAGATTTTGGTACCTTCTCCGATCTCACAGCCCTCATCGACCACCGCGGTTTGATGCACAAAATAATCCATAGTTATAACTTGAAGAAAGACTTTATTGTGTCAGTAATAAATATTTGCTGCTCTTCCGTTAACTCCGTGTGCATAGGCAAAGAAAGTACAGAAGCACACAAGAGCTCTGTTTCTTTTAATGAACCTACAACTGCGCCAATGGCATGGAATGCTTCCTGCTCATTCAATGGAACAGGATAATAAACCATCGCAGGAATACCAGCAGCTTCCAGGTGTTGCTTCAACGCATTTCTTTTGCCATTTTTAATCAACATTGTGTATTGATGAAACACATGTGTTGAATTCATAGCTCTTTCAGGCGTCTGTAACCCCTCTATGCCTGACAATAATTGATCATACCAGTCAGCAGCAGCCTGGCGAGCAGCACTGTACTGGTCGAGGTATTTTAATTTAATGTCTAAAACAGCTGCCTGAATGGTATCGAGCCTAGAATTCACGCCAATATACCTGTGTACATATTTTTTCACTTGTCCATGATTAGCCACCATTTTAATTCTTTCGGCCAGTACAGAATCATGTGTATATATAGCACCGCCATCACCATAACAACCCAAATTTTTAGAAGGAAAGAAAGAAGTGCATCCTATATGTCCCATGGTACCTGCTTGTTTTTGAGTACCATCACTAAATTTATACACCGCTCCAATAGCTTGTGCAGTATCTTCAATCACATACAGTCCTCTCTCTTTTGCAAGCGCCAATATCGGCTCCATGTCAGCACATTGACCAAACAAATGAACAGGAACAATCGCTTTTGTTTTAGGTCCAATGGCTTGTTCAATATTGGCTTTGGTAATATTGAAATGAACCGGATCTACATCCACCATCACAGGTTTTAGTTGCAGCAAGCCAATTACCTCTGCCGTAGCAACATAAGTAAAAGAAGGCACGATAACTTCATCACCTGGTTTCAAATCGAGTGCCATCATAGCAATTTGTAACGCGTCAGTTCCATTGGCACAAGGAATTACATGTGCACCTCCGAGATAAGCTGAGAGATTTTTTGTAAATGAGGCTACTTCAGGCCCATTGATAAAATTAGCCTCGTGAATAGCCTTTAGTACAGCTGTATCAATTTCTTCTTGTATTTTTCTATATTGACCTTTAAGGTCAACCATTTCAATTTTCATAAATAAAAACAATTAAAGTCTGGCATCAACCAGAGAACGATCCAAGAACGATTTGGTATCGAAAATAATAGAGCTTCCATCAGCACAAAGCACTTTAAAGTCAAGCGACAAAAACTCCTGGTGAGAAACAGCCAAAACAATGGCTTCATATGTAGAAGAAATTTTTTGAACTAGATGAATGCCATATTCCTCCTCTACTTCATATTTATCCGCATGGGGATCATAAACATCCACTTTCATTCCGAATTGCAGTAACTCGCGGTAGATATCTATCACTTTGGAGTTTCTGATATCGGGGCAATCTTCCTTAAAAGTAATACCTAATATAAGTGCGCGAGACAAATTTATCTTATGTCCTTTCTTGATCATCAGCTTCACCACTTTATTCGCAACAAACATGCCCATCATATCATTTACACGACGACCACTTAGTATCACTTGAGGGTGATAACCCAAGCTCTCGGCCTTGTGTGCAAGATAATAAGGATCAACTCCAATACAGTGCCCTCCTACCAAACCCGGACGGTATTTAAGAAAATTCCACTTGGTACCAGCGGCTTCAATTACATCAGTGGTGTCAATACCCATTCTCTCAAAAATTAAAGCAAGTTCATTAACAAAGGAAATATTCACATCACGCTGTGCATTTTCAATGGCTTTGGATGCTTCAGCAACTTTTAGACTTGGAGCCTTGTGTGTACCTGCTGTAATGACACTCGCATACAATCTATCTACAATATCTGCGATCTCCGGCGTGGAACCGGAAGTTACTTTTTTGATTTTAGTTAGTGTATTCACCTTATCACCTGGGTTGATTCTTTCTGGGGAGTACCCGCAAAAAAAGTCAATATTGAATTTGAGGCCGGAGAATTTTTCCAGTACTGGCACACAGTCTTCTTCAGTACAGCCAGGGTAAACGGTTGACTCATATATAACAATATCACCTCTCTTCAACACTTTCCCCAGCATCTCAGATGCCTTTATCAAAGGTGTGAGATCGGGCGCTTTAAACTGATCGATTGGAGTAGGCACTGTTACAATAAAAACATTACAGCTTCTTAGATCTGATGTGTCATAAGAAAACCAAAGCCCCTTACCTTTTCCATCTTTATAATAGTCCATCGCCTCTTTCATGCCACCCAAATCTGCTTCTTTAGTTCGGTCTTTACCTTCTGACAATTCTTCTATACGACCCTTGTTGATATCAAAACCAAGCACAAAATATTTTTTACCAAATTCAATCGCTAGCGGTAATCCTACATATCCCAGGCCAATTATGGCTATATTCTTACTAATGTTCTCCATTAATCTAAACTGTTTAAACTGTGTACAAATGTGGATTTCAAACCTAATATAGAGATAATGCTGTTAGTTTATCTAAATAAATTTCCAACTAATTAGCCCTTCCTATGCTTATGTAATGATACCCCATCGATCGCATTTTAATTAAATCGAATAAATTACGGCCGTCAAATATTAGTTTGGAGGACAGCAATTGTCCGATTCGTTCGAAATCCGGGGTTCTAAACTCACTCCACTCCGTAGCAATCAACAATGCATCAGCCCCTTCTAAGGCCTGGTACTGACTTTGTGCGTAATTGATGGTATTACCGAGTTCCTGTTGCACATTGGGCATGGCCTCTGGATCATAGGCCGTAACCGTGGCACCTTCTTGTAAAAGAGATTGGATCATCAACAAGGCGGGCGCCTCTCTAATATCATCAGTGTTAGGTTTAAAAGCTAAACCCCACAAAGCAAAACGTTTGCCTTTAATATTTCCCTGGTAAAAAGATTTAATCTTCTCCACTAAATGCACCTTTTGATTAGCATTTACTTGTTCAACGGCCTTTAAGATTTTAAAATCGTAGTTAAACTCATCGGCCGATTTGATCAATGCCTGCACATCCTTAGGAAAACAAGACCCGCCATAACCGATCCCCGAGAATAAAAATCGTTTCCCAATTCGTTCATCAGAGCCGATCCCTCTGCGCATCATATCCACATCAGCTCCCATTTTTTCACAGAGATGCGCAATCTCGTTCATAAATGAGATTTTCATGGCAAGAAAGCTATTAGCCGCATATTTAGTGAGTTCCGAAGAACGCTCATCCATAAAGATGATAGGATTCCCCTGACGCACGTACGGAGCATAGAGCTCACTCATTAATTTTTTTGCCCGCTCAGAAGTGGTGCCAATCACCACCCGATCGGGTTTCATAAAATCTTCCACGGCTACTCCTTCGCGTAAAAACTCAGGATTACTCACCACATCAAATTCTCCCTTGTAGTTTTTGGCGATGGCTGCTCTTACTTTATCGGCAGTACCCACAGGTACCGTACTCTTATTCACGATAACCTTGTAATCTTTCAGAAGCTTGCCTAATTCCTCTGCTACCCCCAACACATATTTGAGATCCGCTGCCCCATCGGCACCTGGTGGTGTGGGCAGCGCTAAGAAAATAACTTCCGCTTCGTTTACCACTGAAGCAAGAGCGGAAGTAAAGCAAAGACGCTCTTCTTTCAAATTGCGTAAAAAAATTTTCTCCAGCCCAGGTTCGTAAATAGTAACCTGCCCTGCAGAAAGTTTTGCAACCTTGGCTTTATCAATATCTACACAGACAACCCTATTTCCGGTCTCCGAAAAACAAGTACCGGTAACTAAGCCAACATAACCCGTTCCTATAATAACTAAATTCATAAATTAGGATAATTCAAAACTGCACACCCATTTGCGCACCAACAGCATACATTTCTTTTAACTTTTCCAACGATAACAATACAAATAAAACTCACAATCAGTTATAAATGATTAGTTTAAATATTTGTGAATGAAAGCATGTACACATCAAAGCACTGGACTACACTAATAATTTTAGACAATTATTTGACTTTTATAAAAATCAAATAGTGAATTAAAATTCAATAAACAATCAACTTCCTCATGTTCACTAATATCTCCAATAAACACAGTTTTCATTCCTAAGTTTTTACCAAATTTCATGTCCGAAATTGAATCTCCCACTATAACCGATTTAGAAAATTGAATTTCAGGGAAATCATCCTTAGCCTTTAATCCCATTCCGATATTAGGCTTTCTACATTCAGCATTTTGATCAGTGTCTGTACAATAATAAATTTTATCGATCCTTCCAGATATGTTGAGCACATCTGAAAGCATCTTCTCGTGAATTTCATTTAAAATTTCTTCAGTCATAAGACCTAATCCCACCCCGCGTTGATTTGTCACAACAATTACACGATCAAAAATTTTTCCTAGACCAGCAATAGCTTGCAGTGCCCCCTCTTTAAATTTAAATTCATCCCAGTTTTTCACATAGTCATTCTCTAGCTTTTCATTAATTACACCATCTCGATCTAAGAATAGGGTCCAGGAATTATCTATAATTAATTTAGGCAAGTAAACAATTTTTATTTAGAATTCCCCCCCCCCCCATTTCACTTTTATAAATAGAAACATATTGGATATCTTCTAATAATGCTGAATTAAATTCACTTTTAGAATAAATCGCAATTCTAATTTTCTTATTGAGTAATTTCTCTGCTCTTTCTAATAATTGAAACAAAAACTCTTTATTAAATTCCCCCACCATCACCAGATCAATGAACGGAGTTTCTTTCCCTTCCGCTATATCTCCCGTCAAAAACACTTCCTCCAATTCCCCTAACTTATAAAACACCTCTTCTAGTAATTGATCTACCCCAACGTATTTTAGAATAATGGATCGTAAATTAGAATAGAGGGGATGAAAGGTATTCGCGATGTATTTTTTGATCTTGCTTTCATCTGCCTCTACCGTGCTGATCAGCTTCATTTCAGAGAGCTTATTGAGTTCTAAGCGTACAGTATTGGAGCTTACGTTTAAATCACGCTCTAATTGGCGTAAATACACCTGGCTCGAGGGGTTTAACAACAAACGCGCCAGTAGTTTCAAACGGATTTTTCCGGAAAATAACTGATCAATCAAGTGAGAGGAATTATGTACAGACGGCAAAGCCACTGTCAGTCACAAAGTAAAGCAGGGTACTGACTCAATAATGAGTAGCGAATATACTCATTAATTGAAGTCAGCCAATTGTTTAGTAAAATATTCATAGGTCAGCGCAAGCCCCTGCTCCCGGGTAATTTTCGGCTCCCAACCCAGCAATTGCTTAGCCCGGCTAATATCCGGTTGGCGCTGCTTAGGGTCATCCTGGGGAAGGGGCTTAAAGGTAATGTTGGATTGAGTACCACTCAAAGCTATGATCTCCTTTACAAACTCTAACAGGCTGATTTCATGGGGGTTACCAATATTAACGGGCCGCCATTCATCGCTTAAAAGTAATCGGTAGATCCCGTCAATAAGATCGGATACATAACAAAAACTTC
>Ga0194123_10001152_pt1 | contig 41795 bp, 31 predicted proteins | sample TA2MahsurfametaG_5_FD_155479 | JGI IMG/M metagenome (GOLD analysis project Ga0194123, IMG submission 155479) | Freshwater microbial communities from Lake Tanganyika, Tanzania - TA2015023 Mahale A surface | ecosystem: Environmental > Aquatic > Freshwater > Lake | place: Tanzania: Lake Tanganyika... | reverse complement strand
CCAGGCGGCGCCCGGCGCGAACTGAGCGCGGACGACGCGGCGCAGCCCGTCGTCGATGCAGAGCCAGCGCAGGCGGATGCGTTCCGCACGCCCGCCGATCCACGGCGCGCGGCCGCTCGTGCGGTCGACGCGGCCGATCGCCGCGCGCAGGTCGTCCGCGGTCGGCGCTGCGCGGCCCGCCGCCGCGGCATGCGCGCGCGCGAGCCAGCCCGCGCACGCCACGTTGAGCGCAAGCGCCTGCAGGCCGTCGACCACGCTCCACCCGTAGAAGCCGCTTCCCCACGTCCGCCCGCCGAGGACCGTGGCGCGCACCCAGCGCGCGATGAGTTCCTCGCACGCCGTGCGGTCGGGCGAGGACGTGATCGTCTCCGCCGCCTCGATCGCGGCGAACGGCGCGCTCGGCCACCGGTCGCCCATGGCGGGCATGGCGCCCCGGCCGCGCGAGAAGGCCCGGCTGCGCAGGTACTGGCCCACCGTGGCGCGCACGCGGCCGAGCCGTGCGAGGTCCCCGATCTTCGGGTCCTCGAGCCGGAAGAAGGCCGCCTGCCGAAGCGCGGCGAGCTGCTGGCGCGTCGGCGGCTCGACCGGGCACAGCGGAAGCTCGTCGGGAATCGCGCCGACCAGCGTGGAGAGCAGCTCGCGGAGCCGCGCGCCGCGCACCTTGTCGAACCGCGCGCGCGCAAGCTGCTGCGCGAGCCACGCGAGCCCGTCGATGCGCACCGGGAGCGGCACGCCGCCGTCGGCCATCCAGCGCTCGACCGCGTCCGCGACGGCATCGGCCTCCTCGGGCGTGGCCTCGGTCCGCGCGTCGAGCATGGTGCGCGCAGCGGCAAGCTCGTCCACCTCGCCGGCCATGCGGCGCACCTCGGCCAGGTGCGAGGCGAGCGAGGCGCCCTTGCTCGCCAGCACGCTCGCGCACGCGAAGCTCACGCCGACGCGCACGGCGCGTGCATCAGGCGCCAGCGTGAACGGGAACAGCTGGCACGCGACGGGCTTGGCCTCGAACCCGTGCTCGGCGTGGATGCGGCACCTGCCGTCGGACAGAAGGAACACGCACGCGCCGTCCGCGCGCTGGCGCAGGTACCGGCGGCCGCGGAACTCGACGGTCACGTCCCCGAGCTCGCGCTCCCAGCCCTGCTCGCGCAGGCGCGCGAGGTCGCGCTCGCGGAGCTGCACGGTGAAGTCGCGGCAGCAGTCGCCGCAGCCGTGGCAGCTGTAGCGCTGCTCGCCGAGCGGCAGCACCTTCAGCGGGATGGCCGCGGCGGCCGCCATGCTCACCACGCGATCCGCTTGTGGCGGATCAGGTACGCCAGGCGGCGCACGGCGCGCCCGCGGTGGCTGAGTGCGTTCTTCTCCTCGGGCGCCAGCTCCGCGCTGGTCATGCCGCGGTCGGCGAGCCACAGGTGCGGGTCGTAGCCGAACCCGTGCCCGCCGCGCGCCTCGTCGACGATGGTGCCCTCGAACTCGCCGCGCGTCTCCACGAGGACCGCCCCCTCGGGGGTCGCCACGCACATGGTGCACACGAAGCGCGCGCGGCGCCGCTCGGCGGGCACGCCGCGCAGCGCGGCCACGAGCTTCGCGTTGTTGCGGGCGTCGCGCTCGGCGCGCGAGCCCTCGCTGCCGGCCCAGTACGCGCTGTGCACGCCGGGCGCGCCCTGCAGGGCGTCCACCTCGAGCCCGCTGTCGTCGGCGAGCACCGCCGTGCCCAGCGCCGCGGCGTAGTAGCGCGCCTTGATGCGCGCGTTCTCCTCGAAGGTCGCGCCCGGCTCCTCCGGCTCGGCGGGGGCGGGCCCGCCGAGGTCCGCGAGCGACAGCACCTCGAACCCGAGCGGCGCGAGCACGGCGCGGATCTCGTCCACCTTGTGCGGGTTGCCCGTGGCGATCACGATCCGCATGCGCGCCTCACGTCTGCAGCACGCCGGTGCGGAACGGGCCCTCGACGGGCGCCTGGTACGCGACGCGCACCGCCGCGAGCAGCTCGTCGCGTGTGTGCCCGGGCTCGATGATGCGGTCGACCCAGCCGCGGCTCGCTGCGTAGCGGATGTCCTGCTGCTCGGAATAGCTCGCGGTGATGGCGTCGAGCAGCTGCCTGCGGAGGGCGTCGTCCACCTTCTCGCCCTTGCGCTCGCGTGCGGCGAGGTCGATCTGCAGCAGCGTGCCGGCCGCCTGCGCCGCGCCCATCACGCTGCACTTGGCGTTCGGCCACGCGAGCGTGAGCAGCGGGTCGAAGGCGCGGCCGCACATGGCGTAGTTGCCGGCGCCGTAGCTTCCTCCCACCACGAGCACCAGCTTCGGCACCACGCAGTTGGCCATGGCGTTCACCATCTTGGCGCCCGCGCGGATGATGCCGCCCTGCTCGCTGTCGCGTCCCACCATGAAGCCGTTGGTGTCGTGCACGAAGAGGAGCGGGATGCGCCGCTGGTTGCAGTCCATGATGAAGCGCGCGGCCTTGTCGGCGCTGTCGTCGTAGATGACCGCCGGCATGTTGGTGGCGGTGGAGGGCCCGGCCTTGCCGCCCGGCATCTTCTTCTGCGTGAGCTTCTTCTGGTTGGCGACGATGCCGACCGCGAAGCCGCCGATCCGCGCGTAGGCGCACACGAGCGACCGGCCGTACTCGGCGCGATACTCGTCCATGCTGCCTGCGTCCACGAGGTGCGCGAGCAGGCCGACCATGTCGTACTGCTGCCCGGGCTCGCCGCGGAAGGCCTCGAGCACGCCGGCCGCGGGCTGCGCGGGGTCGGCCGCCGCCACCGGCGGCTGCGGCGCGGCGGGCGCGGCGCGGTTCGCCCGCAGCAGGCTGCGCAGGCGCGCGATGCACGCGGGATCGTCCTTCTCGCGGAAGTCGATGGTGCCCGAGATCTGCGCGTGCATCTCGGCGCCGCCGAGGTCCTCGCTCGTGACCTCCTGGCCGATGGCGGCCTTCACGAGCGCGGGCCCCGCGAGGTAGAGGCCGCTGCCCTCGGTCATCAGCAGCGTGTCGCAGAGCACCGGCAGGTAGCCGCCGCCCGCGACGCAGTTGCCCATGATGGCCGCGTACTGAGGAATGCCCATCGCGCTGAACACGGCATTGTTGCGGAAGATGCGGCCGAAGTCGTCGGTGTCGGGGAACACGTCCTCCTGCAGCGGCAGGAACACGCCGGCGCTGTCGACGAGGTAGAGGAGCGGCAGCCGCGCGCGCTCGGCGATCACCTGCGCGCGGATGATCTTCTTGCAGGTCATCGGGAAGAACGCGCCCGCCTTCACGGTGGCGTCGTTGGCGATCACCATGCACTGGCGGCCCTGCACGGTGCCGATGCCGGTCACCACGCCCGCGGCCGGCGCGCCGCCGTACTCGCGGTACATGTTCCAGGCGGCGAAGAGGCCGAGCTCGGTGAACGCGGTGCCCGGGTCGACGAGCCGCGCGATGCGCTCGCGCGCGGTGAGGCGCCCGTGCCGGTGCTGCCGCTCGATGCCCGACGGACCGCCGCCCTGCTCGATGCGCGCGGCATCGGCAACGAACTGGGCGATGGCCTCCGGGAGGCTCTTCGGAGCGCTGGAAGCGGCGGTGGCGGACATGCTGAGGGGAGGATAGGCGCCGATGCTGCCGATAACGCGGGCGGACCCGCGAACCCTTGAGCGCCATGCGGTTTCCACTACACTGCATGGCTCGAAACCAAGCAAGGACACACTAAAGCAATGTCGATCTCCGCAACCAAGAAGGCCGCCGTCATCGCCGGCAACCGCACGCACGCCTCGGACACCGGCTCCCCGGAGGTCCAAGTGGCCATCCTGAGCGAGCGCATCACCGCGCTCCAGGAACACTTCAAGGGCAACCCCAAGGACCACCACGGTCGCCGCGGCCTGCTGTTCATGGTCGGCCGCCGCAACCGCCTGCTCACGTACCTCGCGCGCACCGACCGCGACCGGTACCAGAACCTGATCAAGCGTCTCGGCCTGCGCAAGTAAGGCGCGCGCCCGGCCGCCCCGCGGGCGGCAGTTGGCACCGCGCAGCCTTCCGCACCCCGGATCCCCTGCGCAGTGGCTCCTGCCCCCGGAAGGCGGACCGCTGTCGCCGTGGGACGGCGACGGAGCACACAGGAACACCAACACGTTCGGAAGACTGAGAAAGAATGAGGATTCCACCCATGTCAGAGACCATGAAGCACACCATCGTCGAGCGCGAGATCGGCGGCCGCACGCTGCGGTTCGAGACCGGCAAGGTCGCCAAGCTCGCCAGCGGCGCCGTCGTCACCACCTACGGCGACACCGTCGTCCTGTGCACCGCCGTGCGCGCCAACCCGCGCGCGGGCATCGACTTCTTCCCGCTCACCTGCGACTACCGCGAGCGCACCGCCGCCGCCGGCAAGTACCCGGGCGGCTTCAAGAAGCGCGAGGGCGCCCCGAGCGAGAAGGAGGTCCTCACCATGCGCATGATGGACCGCCCGATCCGCCCGCTCTTCCCCGAGGGCTTCATCGACGAGATCCAGCTGCAGTGCCTGGTGCTGAGCCACGACGGCCAGAACGACAGCGACGTGATCGCCTGCACCGGCGCCAGCGCCGCGCTGGGCATCACCGATGCCCCGTTCCAGGGCCCGATCGCCACCGTGCGCGTGGGCCGCATCATCACCGATCAGGGCCCGCAGTTCGTCATCAACCCCACCGTCGCGCAGCTTGACTTCAGCGACATCGACCTGGTGCTCTCCGGCCACAAGGACGGCATCAACATGATCGAGGTCGGCGCCGCCGAGGTCGACGAGGCCGCGATGCTCGAGGCCATCCGCTTCGGCTACGAGCACGGCATCAAGCCGATCCTCTCGATGATCGACGAGCTCCGCACCAAGTGCGGCGCCCCCGCCGTGCAGATGGGCGCGCCCGTGCTCCCCTCCGACGAGGTGATGAAGCTCGTCAAGGAGAAGGCGTACGAGGCGATGAAGGAGGCCCGCCGCATCCCCGGCAAGAAGGACCGCAACGCCAAGGTCGACGAGGTCAAGAAGTTCGTACTCGACACGCACTTCGCGATGCCCTCGGGCGACGTCAGCTTCCTCGCCTGGCAGGCCGCCGACAAGCGCGCCAAGGAGGCCAAGGAGGCCCTGCGGATCCTCGAGAAGAAGATCACGCACGACCTGGTGTCGAACCACGGCGTCCGCCCGGACGGCCGCTCCAAGGACCAGATCCGCAAGCTGACCATGGACGTCGGCATCCTGCCGCGCACCCACGGCAGCGCGTTCTTCCAGCGCGGCGAGACGCAGAGCATCGTGACCTGCACGCTCGGCACCATCAAGGACGAGCAGATCGTCGACGGACTGCTCCCCGAGTACGCCAAGAAGTTCTACCTCCACTACAACTTCCCGCCGTTCTGCACGGGCGAGGCCGGCCGCATCACCGGCCCCGGCCGCCGCGAGATCGGCCACGGCGCGCTCGCCGAGCGCAGCCTGCGCGCGATCCTGCCGAACCCCGAGGAGTTCCCCTACACCGTCCGGCTCATCAGCGAGATCACCGAGTCCAACGGCTCGAGCTCGATGGCGAGCGTGTGCGGCGGGTGCCTGGCGCTCATGGACGCGGGCGTGCCCATCAAGGCCACCTGCGCGGGCATCTCGGTCGGCCGGTTCACCAGCTCCGACGGCACCGTCGGCCACGTGATCGACATCATCGGCGAGGAGGACTTCTTCGGCGAGATGGACTTCAAGGTGAGCGGCACCCGCGAGGGCATCACCGGCATCCAGCTCGACCTGAAGGCCCGCGGCCTGTCGATCGAGGAGATCACCACCATCTTCGAGATCGCCCGCAAGGGTCGCCACGACATCATCGGCCAGATGGAGGCCGTGATCCCGGCGCCGCGCGCGGACATCTCCAAGTACGCCCCGCGCATCATCACGGTCAAGATCGACCCCGAGAAGATCGGCAAGCTCATCGGCCCGGGCGGCAAGACCATCCGCGGCATCCAGGAGCGCACCGGCGCGCAGATCGACGTCGAGGAGGACGGAACCGTCTTCATCGCGTGCTCCGACAGCGAGAAGGCCGCCATCGCGCGCGCCGAGGTCGAGGCGCTCGGCGCCGAGATCAAGGTGGGCGCCATCTACGAGGGCAAGGTCATCTCGATCAAGGACTTCGGCTGCTTCGTGGAGCTTGCCCCCGGCTCGGACGGCATGTGCCACGTGTCGGAGCTGGCGCACGGCTTCGTGAAGACCGTGACCGAGGTGGTCAAGATCGGCGACGTCATCAAGGTCAAGGTCATCAACGTGGATGACAGCGGCCGCGTCAAGCTCAGCCGCAAGGCGCTCCTCGAGCGCCCGGCCGGCATGGAGGACGATGGCGGCGGCGAGCACCGCGGCGAGCGGCGCGACCGGGGTGACCGCGGCGACCGTGGCGGGCGCGGCGGCGACCGTGGCGGACGCCGGGACGGCGGGCGCCACGACCGGGACCGCGAAGGCGCCCCGGCCCAGCACTGACCGAAGGCCGGATCCGCGACAGAGACCCTCGACCGAAACCCTTGGGGGCCCTTGACTTAGGGGCCCCCTTTCGTTTTGAGATTGGGATTCCATCATCCCCCACACCGTTGCAAGCCGACTGCAAGGGGTCCGGGCGCCGGTCTGCCGCTGCCGTCGGCCTCGTTGCTCCCGAGGCCGAACCGCGCCTCATGACGCGAGATCGCGGTTTCCGGCTTGCACTCGTCCGGGAACCGCGCCACAATACGTATGGTTCTTCAGAAGTTCAGGACCATACGGTCACGAGACACCGCCGCCATGTGTGGGAATGGAGGCGGGCCCGACAGACGGAGCTTTGGAACCATGGCGAACAATGCGCTCGAGAACGTCGAAGGACAGGTGAAGTGGTTCGATCCCCGCAAGGGCTTCGGATTCATCGTCGGTCCCGAGGGTCAGGACATCTTCGTCCACTTCTCCGTGATCGAGCAGGAGGGCGGCTTCCGCACCCTCAATGACGGCGAGATGGTCATGTACTCCGCCAACCAGGGCGCCAAGGGCTGGGCGGCCACCAGGGCCCGCTCGCTGACCCGCGTCCCGGCAGCCGGCAGCGGCGCCTGAGACGCGCACCGGCACGCGCGTGAACGATCACTTGACAGCGGTGGATGCGGCCGGTCCGGACGCGTCCGAGATCGCGCTGATGGTGGTCGCCGCGGTGGCGGTGGCGGGGTTGGTCGCGTGGTGGGTCTCGTCGCGCTCGCTCCGCCGTCGCGTGGCCGAGGCCGAGCTCGCCGCGGGGGAGAACGCCCGCAACGCGGAGGTCGCGTCGATGACGCGCGGCCTGGCGCACGAGATCAAGAACCCGCTCTCCACGGTGGCGCTCAACGCGCAGCTCCTGCGCGAGGAGATCCTCGACAGCCCGCTTGCCGACGACGACCGCGCCCGCATGACGCGGCGCGTCGACACCCTTGCACGCGAGGCGGCCCGCCTGCGCGACATCCTGACGGACTTCCTGCGCTATGCGGGCCGGATGCAGCTTGACCGACGCGCCTGCGACCTGCGGGACGTGGCGCAGGAGCTCGCGGACTTCTTCATGCCCCAGGCCGAGCAGTCGGGCGTGCGGTTCGTGGTGCGCGCAGACGATGACCCGCTGCGCGCCGACGTCGATCCGGCGCTCCTCAAGCAGGCGCTCCTCAACCTGCTCCTCAACGGGGTGCAGGCCATGCAGGACCTGCCCGAGGACCGCCCGCGCACGCTGACGCTCCGCGCAGCGCGCGAGCCTGCCGGCGACCGGGCCGGGCCGCGCGCGGTGCTCGAGGTGATCGACACCGGCCCGGGGCTCTCGCCGGAGATCCGCGCCGCCGCGTTCGAGCCCTACCGCACAACCAAGCCCGGTGGCAACGGACTGGGCCTTGCCACGACCCGGCGCATCGTCGAGGCGCACGGCGGCCGCGTCCAGGCGCTCGATGCCCCGGAGGGCGGCGCATGCTTCCGGATCACCCTGCCCTGCACCAGCGACGTGGCGCAGTAGCGGCGCAGGCGCACGCGGGGCGCCGCGGGCGGCGCCCGGGGCTCACTCGAGCCAGTCCTTCCGCTTCAGGCGCTCGGGGACGTACGTCTCGCTCACGTAGGAGATGTCCTTCGTGATGAGCGACTCCACCTCCATCTTGAAGCCATTGGAGAGCAGCGCGTCGATCTCGCGCTGCCAGCCCCTGTGCTGCGCGAACCACGGGTAGGCGGCGATCTCCTTGGCCCGCTTCACGTCGTTCTCGGTGAGATCGATCTTGACGGCGTCGTCGAGCCCGCACTCCTTGAAGTCCTTGGCGCGGATGCCGAGGAACTTGGCCTCGGGGATGGCCAGGCGGCTGCTCTCGAAGGCCAGCGAGATCGAGCCCTGCTTGATGACGCTGTAGATGTAGTGCCCCCACGGGTCGTTGTCGAGCACGCAGATGATCGGCAGCCCCAGCTCCTGGTTGAGGCGCTGCAGCAGGCGTCGGCAGCCCCGCGGGGGCTGGCCGGCGCCGTGCGTGAGGATGCAGTTGTTCTTCTCCCAGAACCGGTCCTCGTTGAAGCGGTTCCAGACCGTGCCCTTCTCCACGTGGAGGACGAACTTGGCCTCGCACTTCTTGAACTGGATCACGTCGGGCTCGACGATCGAGGGCAGCGCGTAGCCGCCCGAGCCCATGCGCCGGCAGTCGATCTCGTCGCCCTTGTCGACGATGGTGATGTTGCCGACCATCGACCCGCGGTTCTCCGCGAAGATGTGCAGCTCCTCGCGCAGCGCGCCCAGCGCCACCTCGAGGTCCTCGAGGATCGGGTCGCTCTCGTCCTGCGTGTCGAAGGTGTTCTCCTTCGTGCCGGCCACGGTGTGCTTGGCCTTGTAGAAGACGCCGCGGAGGCTGCTGGTCTTCTGCGCCGCGATCAGGTCCTTGATGGTGGACGAGTGCAGCATCGTCTGCATGAACTGCTTGGCGGTCTTCAGGTCGAAGAGCGGCCGCTCGGCCACGCCGTCGCCCATCTCCAGGATGCCGCGCTTCTTGTTCCAGATGGTGTTGCCCTTGGTGCGCGTCGGGATCTCCAGCCTCGGCTCCTTGCCGGCGAGCGAGTTGCGCGCGACCAGCGCCACGAGGTCGACGATCTTCCGGGTGGTGACGGCGTCGCGTTCCTTCAGGCTGCGCGTGACGGCGGGTCTCTTGCCCTTGGCCATGGTCGTTGCTCGCTTTCCGTGCGTGTTCGGTCAGAAGAGGCGGGGGCCGTCGGTGCCCTTGCCGCCGGAGGACTTGCCGGATGCCTTGGCGGCGCGGGCGCGGAGCTCGGCGCGCGCGGCATCCACCTTTGCAGGCTTGGACGGCTTGGACGGCTTGGACGGCCTGGCCGCCGCCGAGCCCTCGGTAGCCCGGCGCGAGCGCCGCTTGCCCGGGGGGGACTCGGCTTCGGCGGCCGGCGCCTCGGGGGCGGCGGCGCCCCCGGCCCCGGCGGCCATGGACTCGGGCACGACGATCACGCCGTCCTCGTCCATGGGCTCGTCCTTCAACACCTTGCCGTCCTCGTCGAGCACCTGGTCGGCGACCGCGGTGCGCGACCGGGCCTGCTTGAGGAGCGCGTCGTAGACCTTGCGCGCGTCCTCGCCGGTGATGTCGTTGATGGCCTTGGCGATCTCGCCGATGTAGCGCTCGAAGACGTCCCGGCGCTCGCCCTCGCGGCGCATCTTCTGGCGCTTGCGGAGGTAGGTGCCGAGCTTGCGCCCGCACTCCATGAGCGCGAGCTTCATCTCCTTGCGGATCTCGTCGTAGTCGGCGATGGCCTCCTTGCTCTCGCTGGTGAACGGCACCCAGACCGAGGCCATGTGGATCATGATGACGAGCGGACCGACCGGAAGCCCGCCGCGCGGCTGCTGCAGGTTGTAGTTCTTCCACGCGGTCTCGGTGACGGCCTTGAAGCTCGAGCACGCGCTCTGCTGGAAGAGGAGCGGCACGCGGTTGGCGAACCGGATCACGCGCGCCGGCTCGTCGGCGGCCAGCTCGCCTCCGAAGGCGACGGCGGCCTCGATCTGGAACGGGCGGCCGCGGTACACCTCGGCGCTGCGGCTCGACGCGGAGTAGAACTCGGCGCGCACGCCCTTGAGCATGCCCGCGAGGAGCTGGCGCACGCCGATGGGCGCGAGGCAGTCCGTGGGGGGCGGCGCGAGCTTCGACTCCTGGAAGACCTTGTAGAGCTTCTCGGCCTGGGGCGGCTCGATGTCGCCGGCCTTCGCGCGGCTCGAGACGCCGATCGCGTCGCACATCGAGCTGGCCGTCGACGCGCTCACGCGGCAGAAGCGCTCCTGGAGGAAGTTGTAGAGCGTGCCGCCCTTCTCGGCGAGCTCGTAGTCCTTCAGCATCTGCAGCAGGATTCCCAGCTCGATTCCCTTCGGGTGCGGCTGGATCTCGCGCATCTCCGGCGGGAGCTCCTGCACGCCGCGCGGGAACACGATGACGCCGTTGGTCTCGGTGGTCACCGCGGCCTTGGCGGCGGCGGTCGCCTCGGCGGCCGCCAGCACGTCGGGTTCCTCGTCCTCGGTGACGCGCGAGGGCGGCACGAACACGATGCGCGCGTGCGGGTTGGCGATGGCGGTCAGCTCGAGGAACTCGTCGACCGAGCCGCGGCCCTTCTGGTACTTGCCGTCGAGCTCGATGGTGACGGAGGTGCCCGTGGGGAACTCCGCCGCGGTGAGGAAGCCGCCCTGCTCGGCAAGCGCCTTCGTGCCGGAGCTCAGGTCGCGCAGGCGCACCGGCGGGAACTCCTTCACCTCCTTGTCGAAGGTGACCTCCGCGCGATTGGTCTTGGTGTTCATCGCCAGCTCGATGTGGTGCGTCGGCTGGCCGACCTTCGGCTTGGTGAAGATGGTCATCGGGCGGCCGGTGGTGATCAGGCCGTACATGCCGGCGGCGCTGATGCCGATCCCCTGCTGGCCGCGGCTCATCTTCAGGCGGTGGAACTTCGAGCCGTAGAGCAGCCGTCCGAAGATGTTCTCGACCTGCTTGCGGACGATGCCCGGTCCGTTGTCCACGATGGTGACGCGGTATCGGCTGCTCTTGGCGGTGGCCGGGCGGCTGGGCTCGAGGTCCTCGACGATGACCGCGATCTCGGGCAGGATCCCCGCCTCCTCGCAGGCATCGAGCGAGTTGTCGACCGCCTCCTTGACGGTCGTCAGCATCGCCTTGCGGGGGTTGTCGAAGCCGAGCAGGTGGCGGTTCTTGGCGAAGAACTCGCTCACCGAGATGTCGCGCTGGCGCGCGGCCATGCTCTCGGCGTCGGCCCGGGGTGCGGACTTCTTCTTGCGCGGCTCAGCCATCACGGCGTCCTTGGCTGTCATCTGCGGGGGCCTCCATGCCCGTCCGGCGGGGTCCGCCGATCGGGCGACTACAGTACACTCTTCGCCCTTCCCACCCGGAGAACTCCATGGAAACCAGCCTGATCATCCTCAAGCCCGACGCCGTCCAGCGCGGCCTCATGGGCCGCATCATCACCCGCTTCGAAGAGAAGGGCCTGCAGGTCGTCGGCGCCAAGCTCACGCGGATCACCCCCGAGCTGGCTGCCCAGCACTACAAGGACCATGTCTCCAAGCCCTTCTACCCGGGCCTGGTGAAGTTCATGACCTCCAGCCCGGTGATGGTCCTCGCCATCCGCGGCAACGGCGCCATCGCCGTCTGCCGCAACCTGATGGGCGCGACCTTCGGCTCCAAGGCCGCCGCCGGCACCATCCGCGGCGACTTCGGCGTCTCCAACAGCTTCAACCTGATCCACGGCTCCGACGGCCCGGAGGCGGCGGCTCGAGAGCTCGGCCTCTTCTTCGGCCCCGGCGAGGTGCTGGGCTTCTCCCGCGCCGGCGACGCGTGGGTGTACGACATGTCGAGCGGCACGGCCGAGTAACCCGCGGCACCCGCCAAGGAACGCTGGACGAAAACGTCCGAGAACCACCAGCCTTGGCTGGTGGTTTTTATTGGCCCGAGCGGCGTGGCGCCGTTGGCGCCCGGCGACCCCAGACATATGGAGGACACTCGCTGATCGAACTTTCAAATTCCATTGAATCCAATCCGAACTTCTGGCGAAGCGCCGCGTACTGCCAGATGGACCGCCTCTTCAGGAGTCGCCACGCCATGTCAACGCTGCCAGTCCCCACTCTTCACGACGGCTCGATGTTCGCGCGTCGCAACCTCCGCATGCGCGGGGGGGCAGGAGCGGTCGTGCCGAAAGCCAGCGCGGCGGCCGGCCCGGACCGAACGCAGCGGAAGCCGCCCGTCGCTCCTACGCGCCCGGCGGAGGTGATTGCTCGCGCGAGCGAGATCCTGAAGGGCAAGCTTGACTTCATGCCCAACCCCGAGTTCAGCAAGGTCGGCGCCGAGCGGCGCATCTTCGACCTGGCGCCCCCGGTGCCGAAGCCGAGCGTCGCCTGGTACCGGCCGGTGATGGAGGCGGACGGCTCCGCGGGCCCGCGCCGCAACGAGGGCATCCTGCTCACCGCCGCGCAGGAGCGCGTCATCTTCATGCAGCTCAACTACGCGCGCTACCGCGTGGAGCGCATGCACCGCCGCCTGCAGGGCGCTGCCCCCACGCTGGAGCAGGCCCGCGAGGTCGTGCGCTGGCATTCCACCGCCACCCGCATCCGCGAGCAGATCGCAGAGACGAACCTTGCGCTGGTGCTGGCCATGGCCAAGCGCGTGCGCCTGGGCGAGGGCGAGTTCCCCGACCTGATCGGCGAGGGCAACATGGCCCTCATGCGCGCCGTCGACAAGTTCGACTGCGCACGCGGCTTCAAGTTCAGCACCTATGCATGCCGCGCCATCCTGAAGGCATTCAGCCGCCACGGCATGAAGGTGGCCAAGCACCGCCAGCGCTTCCCGGTGGAGTTCGACCCGGCGCTCGAGCGCGGCGAGGGCGTTGCCGCCGTGCGCGCGCAGAGCGAGCGCCGCGATGCCGACGAGCTGCGCCGGATCGTGGAGGCCAACGAGGCCGAGCTCACCGACGTGGAGCGTGCCGTGGTGATGCACCGCTTCGCGCTCGAGGCCGGCGAGCCCGGTCGTGCCCCCACGCTGGCTCAGGTCGGACGGCTGATCGGACTCACCAAGGAGCGAGTCCGCCAGATCCAGAACACCGCGCTCGAGAAGCTGCGGATGGCATTCGAGGGCGCCGGGCACGGCAGCCTTGCCGGCAGCGCGCCCGTGGCCGTCAACTGACGCCGCGACGTGCGAGCACGACGACGGCGAGCGTGCAGGCCGCGTGCACCATTCCGAAGAGCACGATGACCGCCGAGTAGTCGGAGTAGGTGGCTTCGCCGTCGCTTCCGAGCGCGGAGACCATGGCGATCGACAGCGCGGTGCCCGCGAAGAACCCGAGGTCCCCCGCTGCGCGGAACGAGCCGAGCGCCACGGTCGACCCCCCGCTCTCGGCGGCGATGGCCAGCGAGCTCGAGAACAGCGCACCGGCGGAAAGGCCGACCGCCACCATCACCGCCGCAAGGAGCGGCTGGCTGGAGGCAGCCGCGGGGATGAGCGCGAACGCCGCGGCGTAGGCAAGGCCCGCCGCCACGCGAACGCGCAGGCTTCCCACGCGGTCGCACACCGCGCCGGCGGGGCCCGTGCACAGCGCCATCAGGAGGAGCGGCAGCCCGATGAGCCAGCCCCTCTGCTCCTTCGAGTAGCCCAGGAACCCGGCGAGCACCAGCGGAAGCGTGGTGGTGATGAGCCCGCCCGTCGCGCGGTCGCAGAAGGCCATCGCGCAGCTCCATGACAGCGGGCGCGGGCGATCGTCGAGCGCACCGTGGGGAACGCGTGCTGCGTGCGACTCGCCGCTGGCCACCATGGGCCCGGTCTCCGGCTCGGTCGACGCGATGCCGGACAGCCAGCGCCGGAAGACGAACGCCCCGAGCGCCACCAGCGCACTGGCGAGCGCCGACACCCCGAACACGGCAAGCGCCACGTCGGATCCGGCATCCGCCTCGCTTGCGCCCCCGGCCTGCCCGGCGATCCGCTGCGCAGCGATGCCGCCAGCCACTGCGCCGCAGCCAAGCCCGAGGAGCAGCGGCGTCGATGCCAGCCCCAGCCCGCGTGCCGCGTGCGCCCCGGAGGTGCGGCGCACCAGGTCGAAGAGCGCCGCGAACACCACCACGTCGGTCACGCCCTCGGCTGCGCGCAGCACAAGCGACGGCCAGAGGCCGATCGGCGCCGCCAGCGTGCCCAGGAGCACCGCATCCGCCAGGGACGCCGCCACGAGCAGCGCCACCGGGCCATGGCGCCGACGCCCCCACACCAGGAGCGGGATGGCCGCCGCCGCCCCGAGCAGGTTGATGGCCATGAACACCTGCGCCTGCGTCACCGATGCGCCGTAGCGGTCGATGAACATCTCCTTGAGCACGGGCGCGGCCATGGTGTCGGGCATGGCCGACAGCAGGAGCAGCAGCGCCAGGAGCAACGAGGGTCGGGAGGGCACGTCCGGCCAAGCGTAGCCGCCCCGCCGATACACTTCCGCGCCCGGCGGCCCGGCCGCCAAGGAGAGCCGCATGGGTGCAAGCAAGGTCTGCGAATCCCCCGCCAAGGCGCTCGAGGGCATCGTGCGGGACGGCATGAGCGTGGCCGTGGGCGGCTTCGGGCTGTGCGGCATCCCCGAGCAGCTGATCATCGCGCTGCGCGACTCCGGGGCCAAGGGCCTCACGTGCGTGTCCAACAACGCCGGCGTCGATGACTGGGGCCTGGGGCTCCTGCTCAAGACCCGCCAGATCGCCAAGATGGTGTCGAGCTACGTCGGCGAGAACGCGGAGTTCGAGCGCCAGTTCATGAGCGGCGAGCTGCAGCTCGAGTTCACGCCGCAGGGCACCCTGGCCGAGCGCATGCGCGCGGGCGGCGCCGGCATCGCGGGCTTCTACACCAAGACCGGGGTCGGGACCGTGGTGGCCGAGGGCAAGCCGCACATGGAGTTCGACGGGGAGACCTTCGTGCTCGAGCGCGGCATCCGGACGGACCTGTCGCTCGTGAAGGCGTGGAAGGCCGACCCGGCCGGCAACCTCGTGTTCCGCAAGACGGCGCGCAACTTCAACCCGATGGCCGCCACGTGCGGTGCCGTCACCGTCGCCGAGGTCGAGGAGCTGGTGGGCCTGGGCGACCTCGACCCGGACCAGGTCGACACCCCCGGGATCTTCGTCCAGCGCATCGTGGTGACGAAGGCGGTCAAGCGGATCGAGCAGCGCACCGTGACGCCGGGCTGAACCGTCCGCCGCGCCCGGGGGTGCGAACGCGTCCGGGAGTGTTATCGCCCACCATCCGGCGAACCCGCTGTTGCCCGCCCGCGTTGCTGCCGATTCCATGCGATACCGCGGCCGCTCGTGCGTTCGGCCCGGGCCCCCCCGGCCCGCGCCGTGCGACAATACGACTCCGCACGAAACTCCGGAGCAATCCAATGAACTTCATGCCTCCCCGCTCGTCCCGCCCCGTCACCCTCATCTCCCGCACCCGCGCCGCGGCACTCGCCGTGGCCCTCTTCGCCGCCGGCGCCGTGACCGCGCCGGCCGCGGCGCAGTTCGGCGGCCGCGCCGCGTTCGGCGAGGCGTTCAAGCCTGACATCCTGCAGCGCGACATCAACCTCATGAACTCCACGCTGCAGCTCGAGGAATGGCAGCGGCCGATCGTCGAGGCGCTGATGCAGGACTACGCCGCGAGCTTCAACACCGGCGTCGAGGCGCTCAAGGACAAGATGAAGGCGGCGTCCGTCGAGGCCACCAAGGGCAACGCCGCCAGCGGCGACCAGATCCTCGCCCGCGTGATGGAGCCGATGAACGCCTGGAGCGACGAGAAGCGCCGGATGTTCGACAAGTTCATGGGCGACCTCAAGAACCAGCTCGGCCCGCAGCAGCAGGAGCGCTGGCCGAGCTTCGAGCGCGCGCTGCGCCGCGAGCGCATGCTGCCCGAGGGCGACCTGTCCGGCGAGAGCGTCGATCTCTGGGCCGTGATGGGCCGCATGCAGCTCTCGGCCGCCGAGGAGGAATCGACGCGTGCCGCGGTCACGGAGTACGAGATCGCGCTGGACACGGCGCTGTCGACGCGTGCACGGCGCATCAAGGAGCTCGAGCCGGAGCTGACCGACGCGATGCGCGCGATGAACTTCGACGCGGGCGCCGTGGCGCAGGACAAGGTGATGGCGCTGCGGATCGCGGTGCGAAGCGCCAACGACGCGGGCATCGAGTCGATCACCGCGGCGCTCGGCGGCGAGCGCGGCGCGCAGTTCCGGCGGACGGCGCTCGAGTCGGGCTACCCGGACGTCTTCCGCATCCACCCGGTGATGGTCATGATGCAGCAGGCGCGCGCCCTGTCGTCGCTGACCCCCGAGCAGGCCACCGCCATCGACGCCCTCATGGCCGAGTTCGCCGTTGCCTGCGACGCGGAGGACACCAAGCTCTACGAGGCCGTGCGGTCGGAGGAGCCGAAGGCGCCCCGCAAGCGCGCATTGCAGGCCGCCGAGCGCCGGTCGGGCAGCGCCCCCGGCACGCCGCAGGCCGGCAATGCAGCGGACCCGGTGGTGCGCGCGCGCGTGGCGCGCGAGGAGATGGGCAAGCCGTTCCGCGAGCGCCTGCTCGAGATCCTGACGCCCGAGCAGCGCATGGAGATGCCGGGCGCGGTGAAGATCGACCCCGAGGCGGATGAGAAGTCCCGGCGGCTGAAGGCCGCGGAACCTGCCGACGAGGAGGGCGCCAAGCGCGAGCGCCGCAAGGAAATTCGCGATGCCCGCGGCGGCGGCGGGAAGCCCGTCGACCCGAAGCTCGACCCTGGCGCCAAGGAGTGATCGGAAGCGGAATGGACCACGACCTCCACGGAACGCCTGTCCCTGCATCGACCTTCGACGCAGGCGCATTCGCCGCGCTGGCGGGGGATGCGCCGCTCCGTGACCGCTGCCGGATGTTCGGCATCGAGTGGGCCGAGGCGATCCCCGTGCTCGACGCCGCCGTGTCGGCGCGCATCGCGCCCGACGTCGCGGTGCGCCTGCGCGTGGTGCCGCTGCGCGTGGAGTCCGGCCGGCTGGTGGTGGCGATGGTCGATCCGCTCGACATCGCCGCGGTCGACGAGACCTCCGCGCTGGCGCGCATGCCCGTGGCGCGCGTCGGCATGGAGCCGGCGCTCTTCAGCGAGCTGATGCGCGCCGCGTACGGCACCACCGCCGCGCGCATGGCCGAGAGCCTGGCGGAGGACAGCGAGCTCGCCGGCAGCGAGATCGAGCACAACCTGGACGCCATCGAGGCGGACGACGTCCACCGGATGGCCGAGCAGCCGACGCTCATCAACCTGGTGAACCTCATCATCCTCGAGGCCATCCAGAACCGCACGTCTGACATCCACATCGAGCCGTTCGAGACCGAGCTCAAGGTCAAGTACCGCATCGACGGCGTGCTGGTGGAGCAGCCGCCGCCGCCCAAGCACCTGCAGCCCGCCCTGATCGGCCGCGTGAAGATCATGGCGCACATGAACATCGCCGAGCGCTACGTGCCGCAGGACGGGCACATCACGCTGCGGTTCGAGGGGCGCAAGGTCGACATCCGCGTCAGCACGGTGCCGACCGTCTACGGCGAGAGCATCGTGATGCGAATCCTCGACAAGAGCTCGCTGCCGCTCGACCTGGTGAGCCTGGGCATGCGCGAGGGGATGCGCGGGATGATGGACCGCCTCATCCAGAAGCCGCACGGCATGGTGCTGGTCACGGGCCCCACGGGAAGCGGCAAGACCACCACGCTCTACGCGTGCCTCAACAAGCTGTACGACCCGCGCAAGAAGATCATCACCATCGAGGACCCGGTCGAGTACGAGCTCAGCGGCATCAACCAGATCCCCGTGAACCCGAAGCGCGGCCTCACGTTCGCCACCGGCCTGCGCGCCATCCTCCGCCAGGACCCCGACGTCATCTTCGTCGGCGAGGTGCGCGACAACGAGACCGTGGACATCGCGATCCGCTCCGCGCTCACGGGCCACCTGCTCTTCAGCACCCTGCACACCAACGACTCGATCTCGTCGGTCGGCCGCCTCGTGGACATGGGCGCCGAGCCGTTCCTCATCGCGAGCGTCCTCGAGGGCCTGCTCGCGCAGCGCCTGGGCCGCCGCCTCTGCCGCGAGTGCGTGACGCGCGTGCCGATGACCGAGGAGACGGCCTCGCGCATCACCCCCGAGGAGCGCGCGCTCTTCCGCGACGGCGTCCCCAAGGGCAAGGGCTGCGACAAGTGCAACGGCTCGGGCTTCCGCGGGCGCATGGGCTTCTACGAGCTGGCACGCATCAACGCGCGCCTGCGCGAGGGGATCAGCAAGAACCGGCCCGCCCTTGACCTCCGTACGCTGGTGGACCAGGACTTCCAGAGCATGCGCGACGACGGCATGCTGAAGGCCGCCGCCGGCATGACCACCATCGACGAGGTCCTGCGCGCCACGCAGGACATCGACGACGCCTGAGCCGCGGACGCCCCATGCCGAGCTACCGCCACCAGAGCATCGACCGAGGCGGGGCCATCGCGGGCGGCGTGATCGTGGCCGGCGACCGAGCCGCGGCGATGCGCCAGCTGCAGTCGAAGGGCCTCGCGCCGCTCTCGCTCGAGGCCGACGCGGGGGAAGCGGCACCGCAGCCGGCCCAGCGCCGGCCCGGGCAGCAGGCGGATGCCGCGGGCGGGGCCGCGCCCGGCCTTGCGTCCCTCGGCAGCTCGCTCCTCGGACGCCGCGCGGGCCGCCCGTCCCTCAAGCGCACCGAGCTTGCCAACATCGTGCGCGAGCTCGCGACCGCGATCGAGGCCGGCCTGCCCCTCCTCAACTCGCTCAAGACCGTGCGCCGCTCCGCCTCGGGCAAGGGGCAGCCGGTGATCCTCGACTTCCTGATCGAGCGCGTGGAGGCGGGCCGCCCGCTCCACGAGGCCATGGAGGAGTACGGGCAGCCGTTCGACGAGATGATCGTCGGCATGGTGCGCGCCGCGGACGCCTCGGGCCGCACCGCGGAGGTGATGCACCAGCTCGCCGACCTGCTCGACCGCTCGGTCGAGCTGCGCCGCGAGATGATCGGCGCCACCATCTACCCGCTGATCGTGGCCGGGCTCATCGGCATCAGCATCATCGTGGCCGTGACGTTCCTGCTGCCGAGGCTGATGGCCCCCATCATCGGGCAGCCGGGCGTGACCATCCCCTTCCCCACCGCGGTGCTGCTCGGATTCGCGGGCTTCATGGCGGCGTGGTGGTGGCTGGTGGTCATCGGCGCGCTCGCGGCGTACGTCGGCTTCCGTCGCTGGGTGTCGGTGCCGGCCAACCGACGCATCGTGGACCTGGTGCTGCTGCGCACGCCGATCCTGGGAACGCTCCTCCGCGACGTGGCCGTGGCGCGCTTCACGCGCACGCTCGGCACGCTGGTGTCGGCGGGCCTCCCCATCCTCAGCGCGCTGCGGATCGTGCGCGACACGCTCGGCAACACCGTGCTCATGGAGGCCGTCGACGGCGTGCAGGAGAAGGTGACCACGGGCCAGTCGCTCGCGGAGCCGCTCGAGAAGTGCGGGTTCTTCCCGCCGCTCCTGGTCCAGATCGTGAACATCGGCGAGAAATCCGGGCGCCTCGAGGAGATGCTGATCCACGCCGCGGGCGCCTTCGACCGGCAGGTGAACACGTCGCTCAAGATCTTGACCAAGCTGCTGCCGCCCGTGCTGCTGGTGATCATGGCGCTCATCGCCGCGTTCGTGCTCGCCGGGATCCTGCTGCCCCTTCTCGAGATGCAGAAGTCGCTCGGCGGCTAATGGTTATTGGCCACTCTGGCCGCGACCTGCAAATGCCGATGTCAGATCGCACGGACTGGTGCGTTCGGTCTACGAATACGCATCCAACCGCCCCGTTCAGCCCAAGAGACTCGCGTCCCATGCGAAGCCCCCGCCGCCACCGAATCGACCGCCGCGCCTTCTCGCTCATCGAGCTCATCGTCGCCGTCACCATCATGGCGATCCTGGCCGCGCTGGTGGTGCCGCGCGTCACCCAGTGGGTCGGCTTCACGAAGAGCAAGTCGGCCCGCGCCGACGCCGAGACCATCTCCAACCAGGTCCGCATGTACATGACTGCCAAGGGCCTGAGCGTGCTGCCGTCGGACTTCGAGCTGGTGGAGCTCTCCGAGGGCGAGGGTGCGCTGCTCAACAGGAACCAGCTCAGCGACCCCTGGGGAAACCCGTACCAGATCCGCGTCCCGGGCGAGGTGAACCTCGACTTCGACATCTACAGCTTCGGCGCCGATGGGCAGGCCGGCGGTGAGGGCGACAACGCCGACATCGTGGCCGGGGACAAGCGCCCCACCTGACCCTCCCGGCGCGCGGGGCATCCGCGCATGTCCCGAGCACGAACCCAGCACCCTTCACGCGCCCGGGCGTTCACGCTCATCGAGCTGATCGTCGTGGTGGTGATCCTTGCGATCACCGCCGTGGCGGTGGTGCCCAAGTTCACGGGCACGCTGCGGCAGGAGTCGAGCAACGCGGTCGACCGGGTGGCGGAGCTGATGCGACTGTTCGCGTACCGGCAGGCGCTGGGGTCGCAGCAGGTGGCGCTCTGGCGCGACGGCGCCGACGGCCGCATCCACCTGATCGTGAAGGACGTCGATCCGGCGGATCCCACCTCGGCTCCCGAGTGGAGGGCCGACCGCTTCGCAGCACCGGTGGCGCTTCCGGAGGGGCTCGAGCTCCTCGAGATCCGCAAGGACGACCAGCGCGTGGATCCCTCGGAATGGACCATCGCCAGCGTCCCGGGCGGCGAGCGGCCGAAGGTCGAGATCCGCCTGGCCGGCCACGGAGTCGATGCGACGGTGGTGCTCCCGCCGGGGTCGCCGAGCGTGGTGCGCGTGGACGCCGACAAGCCCGAGCCGTTCGCGCGCGCCGAGATCGACCTCGACCAGGCAGGAAGGTCGCGCGAACCATGGTGAGGCGCGGCACGAGGCGCGGCTGGGCGCTCGTCGACGTCATCGTCGGCGGCGTGATCCTCGGCATCGGGCTGGCGGCGGTGATCTCGATCGCCGAGCGGTCGCTCGCCATGCAGCAGCGCGCCGAGCGCGAGCTGGTGGCGGCGCAGCTCCTCGACGGGCTGCTGTCGGAGGTGCTGGCGACCGGCGTCGCCGACTGGCAGCTGACGCGGGCCGCGGACGGCACGTTCGACGCGCCATTCCAGTCGTGGACATGGGAGCTGGACATCGACAAGCAGGGACTGGGCGACCCCTACCGCGTCCTGGCCATCGCGCGCGACGAGGTCGGCGGCGAATACCGCGTCGAGACGCTGATGGCGCCCAAGCCCGAGGACGGCCCGCCCGAACCCGCACGCACCCCCGAGACGCCGATCGACCGGCAGGCACGCTATGACGAAGCGCAGTGACCGTCGCCGCGGCTTCACGCTGGTGGAGCTGATCGTGGCCGGCACCATCGCAGCGATGGTGCTCGGTGCGGTGACGTTCTCGCTCTCGCAGCTCGGACGGGCACGGAACATCGCGCGCGACCGCGCCGAGGCGTTCCAGCGCGCCGCCACCGGCCTGGAAGCGGTCCGCCGCGACGTGGCCGCGACGCTGCGCACGGACGACCTCTTCGAGACGCGGTTCCTGCTGACGGCCGATGCCGACGACGGCTACGACCGGAGCGACCTCCTCCTCTTCTGCACGTCGCTGCGGGCCATACGGCCCATCGAGTACCAAGGCGAGGGCCAGGAGTACGAGGCGCACTTCCGCATCGAGGACGACGAGCTCGGCTCGGCGCTCTGGCACCGACGAGACAACGTCCCCGACGAGGTGCCCGATGGCGGCGGCCTCGCGTCGCCGGTGGCGGACGGCGTGGTGGGGCTGCTTGTCGAGGCCAGCGACGGCGAGGGCGGCTGGCGCGACGAGTGGGATTCGGACATCGACGGCGTTCCCAAGCTGGTTCGCATCTCCGTGACGGCCACCGGCGCCGAGATCGGCACCGAGCCCACCGCGCTCACCCCCGAGGTCACGCTGCGGACGGTGGTGGCCATCGACCGAGTGCCTCCGCCGAAGCCGGAGGAGCCGGCCGAGGGAGAGGGACAGGACCCGGGCAGCATGCCTGCGGATGAGGCGGCGACGGCGGGAGCCGCACCCGTCGGCACAGGCGGGCTTGCAGCGCCGGCGATTCCCGCAGACGCGGTCGTCAACGGCGGCGCGCCCGGCCAAGGCGGAGCGCCCGGCCAAGGCGGAGCGCCCGGCCGAGGCGGCGGCGCCGGCGGCAGTCGCGGCAACGCTCCGCCGAACGCCGGTGGGCGCGGGTTCGGCGGGGGCCGCGGCAGCAATGGCGGCCGCGGCGGCAATGGCGGTGGCCGCGGAGGCGCCCGATGAGGACGCGCCGCGCGAGCGTGGTGGTCGTGGTGGTCTGGAGCGTGGCCATCGCCGCGGTGCTGGTGGCGGCGACGCAGGTCGTGACGTTCCGGCAGGCGGTGATCGGTCGCGAGACGCTCGCCCGCGTGCAGGCGCGCTGGGCCGCGCGCGCGGGCGTCGAGCAGATGGTCGCGATCATGGAGTTCCACCTGCAGAACGCGGACCCGGACGATCCGATGGCCGTGGTGCGCGACATGGAGGAGCACGCCGTCGGCGAGGTTGCCACCGGCTCGTGGGACATCCGCCACTTCCTGGACGGCATCGAGTGGGCAGGCCCGCTCGACGAGGGCGCCAAGCTCAACATCAACACCGCCACGCGCGTGCAGCTGCTCAACCTTCCCGGCATGACGCCCGACGTCGTCGATGCCATCGTCGACTGGCGCGACGACAACGACGAGGTGGAGGGGCTCGGTGCCGAGCGCGACTACTACTCCAACCGCTCGCTGGGCTACCGGCCGCGCAACGGCTCGTTCCGAAGCATCGCGGAGCTTGAGCTGGTGGCGGGTGCCTGGCCGGAGAATGTCCGCGGCGAGGACTGGAACCTCAACAGCCGGCTCGACCCCAACGAGGACGACTCCACCCGCTCCTTCCCGAAGGACAAGCCCGACGGGAAGCTCGACGCCGGCTGGTCGTCGTTCCTGACCGCGCGCTCGAAGCAGAGCCAGACGTCCTCGTCAGGCGAGACCAAGCTGCCCCTCAAGGGTGCGGACGCGGAGAGCCTCACCAAGCGCCTCGGCGTCTCGGCCGAGCAGGCGCAGGCGATCGTCACGTACGGGAACCAGGCGAACGCGCGGCCCGAGGCGTTCCTTTCGACGCCGCTCAGCCAGCTCGCCGCCGGCGGCGGCGCGGCGAGCGGCCGGACGGGATGGGCCGACGGCACCGGCGGCGGATCGATGGGCGGCGGCAGGACCGGGAGCGGTTCGAGCGGCGCGTCCACGGGTTCGACGCGCGGTGGGTCCGGCGGGAGCGCATCGGTCGCGGGCGGATCCGGGGGCAAGTCGTCGACCGGGTCCGGCCAGTCGGCCACCAGCGGACGGTCGAGCGCAGGGCGAGCCGCGGGCGCGACCGGCGGATCTGGAGTGCCCGACCTCACTCCCGAGCAGGTCCGGGCGGTGGTCCGCGAACTGACCGTCGATGACTTCACCAAGCCGGTCCCGGGCCGGATGAACATCAACACGGTGCCCGAGGCGGTCCTGAAGGAAGTGCTCGACATGGACCCGCGGATGGCCGATGCCATCATCGCGCGCCGCAAGTCGCGGCCCGAGGGCATCGCGAGCCTCGCCGACCTCGCATCGATGTCGGGCATGAACCCCCAGGTGCTCAGCCAGGTTGCCACGCAATTCGACGTGACGAGCAGCGTGTATACCGTGACCAGCCGCGGACGCGCCGCCAGCACCGGCACCGAGGTGGAGGTGGAGGCGGTGCTCGACAAGTCCGAGTTCCCCGTCCGCATCACGACCTACCGAGAGCAGTAAGCGCCCATGAAGCAGTCCCGCCGCAAGCAGGCCAGCGAAGCAACCGCCGCAGACCCCGGCGTGGTGGCCATCGCGCGCCCGTCGGCGGGCGGATTCGCCGTGTCGGCGTTCCGGGTGCGCAGCGGCTCGGTGGAGGTCCTCGCGTCCACCGCCTGCGGTGCCTCCGGCGCCCCGATCGGCCCGTGGATCGACTCGCATCGCGCGGCGCGGACGGTGGTGGTGCTCCCGAGCGCCGACGTGATCGTGCGCGCGGTGCAGCTTCCCTCCGCCGACGAGCGCAGGCTCGAGGGCGCGCTCCAGCTGAATGCCAGCACGTTCGTGCTCGGGCGCACGCCGTCGTGGCGCGTCGCGAGCGCCTTGCTGCCGCGGGAACGCGGCGAGGCCGTTCGGACGGGCCTCGTGGCCGAATGGCCCGAGGAGGCCGGCACCGGCGCCCTGCCGCCCGGCGTGGCCGAGGGCACGGGAGTCACCTTCGCGGCTGCCACCGCAGGCATCGCCGCGCTGGCGGCGGCCACCGACCACCCGCTCGTCTTCGTCGATGCCGGGGAAGGCGTGATCGGGGTGTGCGTCCCGACCTCGCGGGGCCTCCTCGTGCGCGCGACCCGGGCCGGCGCCGTCGCAGGCGCGGTGCCGGCATCCGCGATCGCGCAGGCGGTCGGCGAGGCGTGCGTGCATGCAGGCGTCCCGTCCGCCGAGATCCCCGCGGCGATCGCACGCACGTCGGAGGCCGCGGCGGCCGTCCTCGGCGGCGGGCTCGGGTTCTGCGCCGACGACCTTCCGCGGCTCGAGACGCTGCGCGAGGGCGGCGATCGCAGCGCGGCATGGTGGCACGAGCACGGGATCGACATCGGCCTTGCGCTGGCCGCGCTCGGGCCGCTCGCCGCGCTGACGCGGCTCCAGTCGCGCGACATCGGCGCCAAGCCCGACCGTGCGGGCGCGTTCATCAACCGGATGAGCGAGCCGCGCACCGCGCGAAGGCTCCTGGTGGCCGGGCTTGCGGCGGTCCTGCTCGGGCCGCTTGCCATCGAGGGCTTGCGGCTCCTGGTGCTCCGATGGAAGATGCCTGACCTCGCCGCCTACATCAAGGCCGAGGACGAGGATCGGCGCCGGCAGGCGATGTACCGCGTCCTCTCGAGGCAGGGAGCATCGATGACGAAGACGCTCTCCGACCTCGCGTGCACGGCGCCGGACGGCATCGAGATCGAGTTCATCAACGTGTCGCAGTCGGCGAAGGGCCAGGCGGTGACCGTGCGCGGCAAGGCGCGCTCCGCAGGGTCGCAGCAGCCGACCGAGGTGATGCTCGACTTCGAGCGCCAGATGCGCGAGTGCGGCGCGTTCGAGTCCATCCAGCGCAGCTCCGAAGCGCCCGACAGCCGCGGCTACCAGGCCTTCTCGCTGAACGCGACGGCGGTGCGGCCGACGATGATGGCGTCCTTCCCCGAGGCGCAGGACTTCGCGAAGACCTCGATGCGCGAGCGCCGGTACGGCCCTCCGCCGGATGACGTCGACCACGCCGCAAGCGGCCTCGCGACGCCCGACGCGTCCGCCAAGCCAGCAACCGACCGCCCGGCCACGCCGCCCGTGCGCGAGAGCGGTACCACGACCACGACCACGGCCACGACCACGGCCTCGGGCACCGGCGCATCCGACGCGCCGGCGCCGACCGGCGCGCTCGCGCCCCAGCGCACCGGCGCCGACAGCGGCCTGCAGATGGGCGCCGCGAGCGTCGTCTCCGCCGCCAAGGCCGATGCCGCGAATTCCGCGACACCCGCCGCGAAGTCCGCCACCGACAACGCCGCCGCGGCGACAGGCGAAGCCGCCAAGCCGTCGGAGGGCGAAGCCGCCGGAGACGCGAAGGCATCGGCGCGCGCCGCGCGCGGCTCGGGTTCCTCGCGCAGCGGCCTGGCCACGCGCAGCAACCCCGGCGCGACCAACGAGCCCGAGCCGCTCCCGGCGCCGATCACCGAGAACGAGATCAACAAGATGAGCCGCGAGGAGGCGCGCCAGGCGCTGGTCACCGTGTCGCGCGCGCGCAACCGCGCGGACATCGACGACGCCACCAAGGTGAGGCTCAAGAACGAGTTCGACCTGCTGCTCGAGAGGTGCCGGAAGGAATGAACGACGCAACGACACATCTGAGCGTCGCCTCCGGCGATGCGGCCGCCGCCTCCGGCGCCGATGCCGCCGGGTCCGCCGCACAGGCCCCGCGCAAGGTCGCGCGCAAGGGCCTGCGCGAGCAGGCCGCGGACCTGCGCGGCAGGTTCGACGCCCTGCCCACGCGCCAGCGCTGGCTGGTGGCGGGCACGCTCGCGGTGCTCGGCTGGCTGGTGGCCGACGAGCTCCTCTGGGCACCCGCGCGCGCGTGGGCCGCCGAGAGCGAGCGCATCGAGCTGGCGCTCGACCGCGGCGCGCGCCGCGAGTCCACGGTGACCACGGACCTGCGGCGCTCGGTGGCGACCTTCGGCCCGGTGGCGCCCCCGGGCCCGGCGGCGAACGGCCGCGAGGAGCTGGCGCGCGCCATCGACGATGTCCTGCGGAAGCACAAGGTGGGCGGGTACAGCTACGAGGCCCGCACCGGGCAGCGCGTGAAGGATGCCGATGCGGGCATCCTCGGCGGCGCCGTCGATCGCCTCCAGGCCGAGGTGAAGTTCGAGGCCAAGGCCGAGGACCTGCCGAAGGTCATCGCCGACCTCGAGTCGAACCCGGTCATCGACGGCATCACCTCGCTGCGGATCGACAAGAACGAGCAGACGCGGAAGATCACCGTGCAGGCCACCATCGAGGCCTGGGTGCAGTCCGCGGGCGGAAGGGGGGGCCGATGAACCTCCCGTTCGGGCTGCCCTTGGGCGCACGCTGGTCGGGCACGCTGGTGGCGGCGGTCATCGCCGTCGGCGCGGGTGCCGTGGTCATCGTCTCGCATGGCGTGCCGCTCCTCATCGACCTGTTCCGGCCATCGGGCAACGTGGAGGCCGTGGACGTCACCACTCCGCTCCTCGCGCAGCACGACGAGACGCACGGGCTCTACGTGCGCCGCTTCGAGGGCCGATCGCTCTTCTTCGCGCCGCCGGACTGGAAGCGGAAGGTCCCGCCGCCGCCACCGCCGCCGCCGCCACCGCCGCCTCCGCCTCCGCCGCCGCCGCCGACGGAGTACACGGGGCCCAAGCCGATCGGCATGCTCGGCTCCGTCATCTACTTCGAGGGCGGGCGATCCACCGAAGTGGGCAAGGAACTCGAGGGCGCCACCGTCACGGAGATCGTGTCGCCGTGGGCGCTCAAGATCCGTCACAAGGGCAAGGACTACGACGTCGCGCTGGGCCAGAAGCCCGTGGACACGATCTTCCGGCCGATCACCACAGCCACGCCCCCCTCGGGCGTGACCGTGGCACCCGCCCCCGGCGCCGGCAGCGGCACGCCAGCCCCGGCCACGCCCGCAGGCGGCGGCACGCCGACCCTGACCGCCTCCCCGGCCGTGCCCGCCGGCACCGGCGCCCCCGCGCCCAGCCCGGTGAGCCAGGATGCCGTCGGACGGATGGACGCCGGCGCCGCGCGGACCGCGCTGGCGGCCGTCAGCGCCGCCCGTGAGCGGGCGGACCTCGACGCGGCCACCATGCAGCGCCTCCAGACCGAGGAGGAGTGGCTGGTGAAGCACCTGGAGGCCCTGAACCGCTGAAGCGGCATCCCGGGACCGCTCCGGGGCGAAACCCTTCCCATCCCGACGGCTTGCGGCAATGGCTGCACCGCCGCCCGCGTCTGACCCCTGCCGGAGATTGCGAACGCCGGCCCTCGGGAGCCGATAAGACCACGTGGCCGAAAGGCCTTCGCCGCGGACCGGCGACCCGACCGGAGACACCTTGTGAAGACCTGCCAACCCTCCTCCATCGCCCTTCTCGTCGCGATGCTTGCGGCGCCCGTCGGCACGGCAGCAGTCGCCGCCTTCCAGGACCCCGCCGCCGCACCGGCGCAGGGCGACGGCGGGATGAACCAGCCGATGGAACTGCCGCCCCCGGCGCCGGAACCCGCCGCCGCACAGGACACCGTCCCCGGCCCCGCCTCCGGCCGCAAGCCCGACTCGGGCGAGGAACTGGTCGGCCTGCAGTTCCGAGACCAGGAGATCAAGACGCTCATCGACACCATCTCGCTGTGGACCGGCAAGGTGGTGATCCCGAAGCAGACGGCGCTGACACCGGTGAAGATCACCATCGTCAGCGACCGCAAGATGCCCAAGAGCGACGCGCTGAACCTGATCTTCCAGGCGTTCCGCCTCAACGGCCTCGGCGTCGTCGAGACGGACGACATGATCCTGATCGACAACCTGACCGAGCTGAACACGCTGCAGCCGGCCCGGGTGCTCGGGCCCGACGTCGACATCACCGACCTTCCCGAGAACGGCAACATCGTGGTCAAGGTGTTCCGCATCAAGAACACCAAGGCGCAGCAGGTCTACGACCGCCTCGACGGCACGCTGCCGAGCTACTCCACGCTCCAGGTCGACAACAACTCGAACCAGATCATCCTCGAGGGCGACATCGCGCTGGCCAAGCGCGTGCAGCGGCTCATCGACCTGCTCGACGTGACCGCCTACGTTGACGTGCGCACCAAGACCATCAAGCTGGCCTACCAGGACGCGCAGACCATCTCGACGATCATCACCGACCTGTTCTCGGCGCGCCCGCCGTCGGGCGGCAGCACCAGCGCGCGCGCCGGCCAGCCGCAGCAGCCCGGCCAGAACCGCGGCCGCGTGCCGGGCCAGCAGCAGCAGGGCGAGCTGGTGGGCACCAGCGAGCAGCTGATCGTGACCACCCTCCCGGCCACGAACAGCATGACCATCCGCGCCGAGCCCAACATCATGAAGGAGATCGAGGCGCTGATCTCCGTGCTCGATGCGCCGAGCTCGGGCGGCAAGGGCGAGATCTTCCGCCTCTACGACCTGAAGTTCACCGACCCGCTGAAGGTGCAGACGGTCCTGCAGTCGCTCCTCGAGGGCGGCGGCGGCGGCGCGCGGCGCACGGGCGGCGCGGGGGCGCGGGGCCAGACCGGCGTCCAGCGCGTGCAGGGCATCGGCGGGGGCGGCGGCGGCGAGTCCGGCGCCGACGTGGCGATCGCCAACATCTTCCGCATCGAGGCGTACCCGGACTCCAACCGCCTCATCGTGGTGAGCAAGACGCCCGACAACTTCAAGTGGCTCGACGAGCTGATCGGCGAGATCGACCGGCCGCTCGATGCCGGGCTTCCCACGAACATCCCGCTCAAGCATGCCAGCGCCATCGAGCTGGCCGAGATCCTCAACGCCCTGCTGGCGCAGAGCGGCGCTTCCGCCACCATCCGCGCGCCCGAGGAGGGCCTCAGCGGCATCGACTTCAACGTCGCCAGCGGAGGAGATAACGGGACCTCGAACACCAACGCCTTCACCAGCGGCGCGCAGCAGGGCGGCGCGGGCGCAGGACAGGGCATCCAGTTCCCGTGGGCCACGGCACGCGGCGCGGGCGAGGACCAGGCGGAGGTGAGCGCGCTCGTCGGCAAGAGCCGCGTCGTTCCCAACGCCGGCCAGAACTCGCTCCTCATCCTGGCGCCGCCGGAGATCCAGCAGAGCCTCGCCAAGATCATCGAGGACCTCGACCGCCCCGGGCGGCAGGTCATGATCAGCGTGGTGCTTGCCGAGGTGCAGCTCGGCGACGACTTCCAGCTCGGCGTGAAGTGGGGAAACAACGTCGCTCCGACCAACCCGAACAACGCCATCATCATCTCCGGTGACCCGATCTTCACCGGCGAGAAGACGGACATCTTCCCGCCCGACCTCGGCACGAGCACCCTCTCCTTCGACGTGAGCGCCAACGTGGTGCTGCAGGCCCTCGCCCAGGAGACCACGGTGCGCATCCTGCAGCAGCCGCGCGTCTTCACCAGCGACAACAAGGAGGCGAAGTTCTTCCAGGGCCAGGACGTGCCCTTCCAGGCCTCCAGCCTCAGCAACCTGAACACCGGCGGCGGCGTGCAGGCCAACTTCGACCAGATCCCGGTCGGCATCGGCCTCAACGTGCGCCCGCGCATCACCAAGGACCGCAACGTCAACATGCAGATCGAGGTGCTGCTGTCGAACGTGAACGTCACCAGCCCCGAGGGCGTGGGCGGCAACCCCATCATCGACCGCCGCCAGACCAACACCACGGCGACCGTGAAGAACGGTCAGACGATCGTGCTCTCGGGCATCCGCAAGGAGACGGAGAACAAGATCAAGAACAAGGTGCCGCTCCTCGGCGACGTCCCTGTGCTCGACTGGGTGTTCGCCAACACCAGCGAGACCAAGGCCGTGACCGAGCTGCTGGTGTTCGTCACGCCGCTGGTGGTGGACAACCCCGACGCCAACGACAGCAACTTCAACGCCGAGGAGCGCAAGCGCCTGCGCGAGCTGGCGAAGCCGGTCGCCGAGATGTCGAAGGACCTGATCCGCAAGCATGACCTCCTGAGCGAGGACGGGACGGTGGACGCCGGACCGAAGGAACCGCTGCAGCCCATCGACATCCCCGATGACCAGAAGCAGGCGCCGGCGCCCGCGGCTCCGGCTCCCGCCGCACCTCCGGCCCCGCAGCAGCAGAAGCCGCAGTGAGCATGGGGCAACTGCCCGAGGAGAAGCGTTCTCAACCCGCGAGGGCGGCCCGATGGGCCGCCCTCGCGGTGCTGTTGGCGGCGAACCCGGGCTGCACCCGCGAGCGACTGGCCAGCTCGGAGCGGCTGACCCTGGCATCGCAGCCTGGCCCCAATGCCACGCGGACCGTGGTCGACGACGAACGAGGGCGGCAGGTCCCGGTGGTCACCGTGGCGCTCGAGCCGCTCACGCGCATCCCCTGGGGCGGCGGCGCGCTCCCGGTGGTGTCTCCCGATGGCACCAAGGCCGCCACGGAGGCGCGCAGCACCGCGACATGGCCCGAGCGAGTGGGTGATCCGCTGGCTCCCGCCGGCTTCGACACGCAGATCGAGGCCGTGTCGCTCGACCGTGCGACGCCCGGGGCGCCGCTCTCGCGGTTGGAGGGCCCGTGGCTCCTCGGCCGGGCCGCCACGGACCGCGGCTTCCTCGTGGAGCGGCCGCGTCCGGACGGGCGCCGCTGGATCGCCATGGCAGGCTGGAGCGGCGGCCTCGAGGCGATTGCGGACGACGAATGGTGCAACGCGCACGCCACGGTGCGGCCCGACGGTGCGCTCGCATGGAGCCGGCGTCAGCCCGAGGGCGGCGACTGGGAGCTGGTGGTCCGCGTGGCCGGGCGGCAGGCGGTGGTCCGTGCGCCCGAGGGGTCGGGCTGGGTGCTCCCGGTCTTCGCCGGCGACGGCAACGGCCTCTTCGCGCTGCGCCTTGACGGCAACGCGGTGTCGCTCGCGTGGATGCCGTTCGGCGACGACGGCCTGCCCGCGGAGGACGGCGGCGGGGCGGCGGGCACGTCCGTGCCGCTCACGGTGCGCGGAGGGCTTTCGTGGGCCGTGCGCGCGCTGTCGCCGGTGGGAGGCCTGAACGCCGCTCCGCCGGGCTCGGACCGAATGTCGCTCTGGCTGCCGGATGCCGGGCGCGCCGCACTGTGGGCGCCGGGCGCCGAAACGGAATTGCTTCCACGCGGTTCGATGGCCGCGCTGCGCGTGGACGAGGGGAACGTGCTGGTCACCACCGCCGACGCCCTGCTGCGGCACCGGCTTGGATCCACAAGCACGGACGAGACGCTGTCGACCGAATCATGGTTTGCATGCCCGCCCCCGGCGCCCGGCCGGCCCCTCGTGGCGTTCCGGGTCCGCAGCCGGACCGCGGAGTTTGCAGAGCTGCGGCTCTCGATAACCCAGTGAGACGGGGGCCGCCGGAAGTGAAACGCCGGCCGCAAGGCGGCCGGCGCAGGGGGCTCCGGGGGTGGCAAGGCGAGGTCAGTCCTCGTCTTCCTCTTCCTCTTCTTCTTCGTCGTCCTCTTCGTCGTCGTCGTCGTCGTCTTCCTCGTCCTCTTCGTCTTCTTCCTCGTCTTCTTCTTCGTCCTCGTCTTCTTCCTCGTCCTCTTCCTCGTCCTCTTCCTCGTCGTCTTCGTATTCGCCGTCGTCCTCGTCCTCTTCCTCGTCGTCCTCATTCTCTTCGTCGTCCCCATCCTCGTCTTCGTCGTCATCCTCGTCCTCATCGTCGTCATCGAAGACAAAGTCGTCGTCCTCGTCCTCGTCGGCGGCGAGCACGGCGGTGGATGGGCCACGGCCGAACAGGACCAGCTCGTCCTCTGCGCAGGGTTGCTCGGGCTCGGGGAGGGTGATCGACGGATTCATGGTCTGCCTCGTGATGGGGTGCCGCGGACGGCGCGGGGTGAAGGCGAAGGCTCAACGCAGCAAGTCGGGCGGGAGTGTAGCCCCGGCCCCGGAGGTGGGGCCGGGAACGGTTCCCGCCATCATCGGCCCGGGACGGCGGAAGGGCGAGAAAATTCGAAGACCTGGATGGAGGTGCCGTTGGAGACGGCCACCCCGCCGTCGATCACGCGGAGCGAACCCGGCCGCTGCCCGAGCATCCGGACGAGGAGCGGCGGCTCCGGCTCCCGACCGCCATCCCCGGCCGCGAGGGAGTGCAGCAGCGCGCCGAAGCGCATCGGCACCGGGTCGGAACCCTCGACGCCGGCATCGAGCACGAAGAGTCGGTCCGCAGAGGCCGCGGCCGCCACGAGCGAACGCTCCGCGCCGGGCGCATCGCGGCCGATCGGACGACCCGTCCCGTCGAGGAAGTCCACGCCGTCGTCGCGGATCCCCGCGATCCAACCGGCACCGGCCACCACGTCGCGCACCGGCGACCGTGCAGCGGACGCAAGGTCGGCCCCGCGGAACCGGCCCGACCAGGCATCGGCCGCGCGCAGGCCATCGAAGCGGTCCAGCACCGCGACCATGCCGAGCGGCGTCCAGCCCCGCGCCGACTCCCGGGCATCCACGGAGTCGAGGGTCCAGTAGGGCGAGCCCTCGTCGCCCCCGGCGATGCGGCGTGCCTCGATGCCGTCGTCGGTGCCGACCACCAGCAGCCCGCCGGCGGCGAAGCGCATCCAGCGGACCTCGCTGGCGAGCGCACACGTCCACGACAGGATCTGGCGCCCATCGTCGGGGTCGATCACCGTGATCCGGATCTCCGCATCGACTTCCTCGGCAAGCGCAATCGCGAACGCCTCGTGCGCCCAGGCCGCGATCAGCCCCACCGGCGGTCGATGCCAGCGCCGGTCCCCGCGTTCCCGGCCGAACGCCGTGATCGCACCGTCACCGGAGAGCACGGCCACGGTGGCGGTGCCGACGAAGCCGGCGGCTCCCACGCCGCGCAGGCGACGCACCGGCTCGAGACCCGGCTCCTCGCCGAGAGGCGGGTCGTTGACGGCGGGCGCGGCCTCGGTGGACCGCTCGGGCTCCGCGGACCAGCGAAGCACGCCGTCGGGCGAGATGCAGGTGAGCCGACCGCTGCCGCCGAGGGCATCGTCGCACACGATGATGTCGGGTGAAGTCGCGAGCACGGTCGCGTCGGAACCGCCGGCAGGTGCCTGCCAACGCGGCGAGTAGGCAGGCGCCGTGCGCATGACGAGGCGGTCGCCGTCGAGCGACAGGAACCCGCCGCCGATCGGCGCCGCACCGGCACCCATGCGCGGCAGCCGGCCCGAGCACTCGATGGCGCGCATGGGCTCGCCCGAAAGCACCGCGGGCGCGGCGGGCGGCTGCAGCGCCGAGACCGGCAGCGCCAGCGCTCGCGCAACGGATTCATCGGCACGCGCCCCGAGCACCGCGCACTCGCGAGCCAGGCGCGCGGCTGCGCGCCGTGCATCCGGCTCCGTCGACGCGGCCACCAGCGCCGCCAGGGCGCGGTCGCCGGCTGCGGTGCCGGCACCGATGCGGGCGGCCATGCGGATCATGCGCTCGCGTGCGGGCGCCGGCGCCGATGCGACGGCCGCGGAGACCGCGGAGTCGAGGACGGCTGCGGCACCGGCATCCGCCGCACGAGCATCGCGGGTGATGCGCCGGCACTCGGCCTCGGGAGATGCGAGACCGTCGACGTGCGGGACCAGCGTGCCCTCCGGGGCCGAGACGGTCGTCTGCACGGCGATCTGAACGGCGGCACGCACATCGCCGCGGCGCAGCGCACGCTGGGCACGGACGAAGCCGCCGCGCACCTCCTCGCCCGCGGCCACGGCCGCCGCGTCCACCGCGGCATCGAGCGCCGACCGGTCAGCGCCCTCGGCCAGCTCCAGCGCATCGAGCGAGAGAAGCGCCTCGAACACCTCCGCGCGCACCGCGTCCGACTCGCCGCGCGACCGGCGCACGGCCTCGCGCGCGGCCTCGGCGGCCATCGGCCCGGATCGCACCTGCCGCGCCAGCGCCGCGAGCGCAAGCGCATCGCCCGCGGCGGTCGATCCGGCCATGCGGGCACGGACGATGCGCTCGGCTTCGCTCACGGGCATCCACCCGGACAGCGTCGAGGTGCCCGCGGCGACCAGCTGGTTGCCCGCGCATGCGACGTTCGCGCCGCCGGCGCCGGCAAGGCGCAGGCGCAGGCGCTCCGCGCCGGTCCGGGCGTCGATGAACAGCAGGTCCTGCGCCAATGGCACCACCAGCACCGGTGAAGCCGGGTCACCGGTCGAGGCGAAGCGGATCCGGCCGCGCACGCGCACGTCCTCGGGCAGCGTCCACAGCGCGACGCCCGGGTCCTCCGCCCGCACGCACGCCAGCCGTTCGCCGACCAGGGCCACCAGCCCGCTGGCGGGGTCGCCGACGAGCGACGTCGGCAGCGACAGCCCGGCATCCGCGGCGGTGGGGACTTCCGAGATCGCCGTCCCGTCGACGGCGGAGAGCGTCACCAGGCGCGCGCGGTCGGGGGTGAGTGCAATCACCCGGTCACCCGCGACCGCGGGCATGATGACATCGAGCGAGTCGCTGCGCACGCCCGCATCGCGGACGGGCACGGGGAACCGCCGCAGCCAGCGGATGAAGCCGTCCCACGGGTCGACCGCGGCCACGGCACCCGTCGCGGTGGCCACGTACAGGACGCCGCCGGCAAGGACGGGGCTCTCCGAGATGCGCGAGGTGCCCACGCGGACGCTGCCCGTGGTGGCAAGCGCACGGGCCCAGGGGACGGATGCGCTGCCCGAGGCGTCCACCGACAGCAGCCAGCTCACCGTCTCCAGCCGGGGCGACGTCCGCCTCGCGGCGGTGATGATGCGCCCATCCACCTCGAGTGGCGTTCCCTCCGGCACGATGCCGTCGAGGTCGGCGGGGGCGCCGGCGCGGTCGAGCCGCGCATCAACGCGCACCGCACCGGTTGCCGGGTCGATGCAGACGACGCGCGGCTGCGCGGTGCGCGCCGGGCCGGCGTTCACGGCGAAGCCGACCACGCCGCAGGGCCCTGCGCCCAGCATCCGAAGCGACCCGAGGCCCTCGTTGCCGTCGAGCGGCACGCTCCAGAGCGCGCGTCCCCCGAGGCGGTCGAACGCGCGGATCGCGCCGCCGTCGGAGACGAACACCCGGTCGCCATCCGTCACCGGCATGCTGCGCGGGAGCGGCGCATCGCCGGGGCGGGCGCGCTCGTCGGCGACCGCGGGCACGGCGCCGCCGTCGAAGGCGATGCGCCAGGTCTCGCCCCAGCGCGCCGAGGCAAACGAGGGATCGAACGACTGCGGCACGGGCCCCGCGGGCGAGGCCGGGCCGCGTGCGCACTCGCCGGCCAGGCGGGCCACATGCGCGGCGAGGTCGCCGTCCACGAGGTCGTGCCCGGCGATGCGGTCAAGCAGCCCGCGCGCCGCCGAGAAACGCCCGCGCACCAGCGCGCGCTCCGCCAGCGCGATGCACGCGCGCACGCCGGCACGCGTGTCGAGCCGGCGCTCCACCAGGAACTCCAGCTCGCCGCGCGCAAGCCGCTCGTCCGCGTCGGGGTCAAGCTCGCGCCGGAAGGCCGTGCGCAGTGCCGCATCCGCGGCAAGCACGCCGTGGACCCGCCGGGAGACGGTGACGAAGAGGTCGGGGTCCGCACCCGCGCGCACCAGGCGCAACGGCCCGGCATCGAGCGCGGCCGCGAGGAGGCGCACCGCCTCGCGGGGGTTGGCACGCGCCTGGTCCATGGCCTGCTCCAGGGCAAGCTGCGCGCTCGGGGAATCGTCCACCGCGGCCACCGCCAGTTCCTGCGCGAGTGCCGGCGCGGACGCAAGCGCGGCCAGCAGCGCGGCGATCACGGGGATGGGGCGTGGGAGGCGGGTCATCGGCGCATCGATGGCTTCGGGTGATACATTCTCCCCTCGATGCGCGCCCCGGGCATCCGCAAACTCCCGTTCGTGCTCGCGGCGCTCGCCGCCGGCTGTGCGGCCGGACCGTCGGTCGAGGCGGTCTCCGCGCGCCGCGTCGGCCAGTCCGCCGACGGCACGGCCATCCATGTCGTCCTCGAGCTGCACAACCCGAACGAGGCGCCGGTGGAACTCACGTCCTGGGACTACTCGGTGTCGGTCAACGACCGGACCGCGTACTCCGGGCAGTGGATCACGGCGCTGACGCTGCCGCCGAAGGCCACGATGCGCACCGAGCTGCCGGCGCTGGTGCCGGCAGGTCTCGGCGACCCGGCGGATGCCTCGTGGCGGATCGGCGGCAGCCTCGGCTACCGAGCGACGGGTTCCCTCGACAAGCTGCTGTACCAGCTCGGCGTCAACAGGCTCAGCACCGGCTTCGGCACCTCCGGCACGGGCGTCGCGGCGGGCGCCGGTCCTGGCGGGTCCCCAACGGGCAAGGCGCCGGCGAACGCGGTTCCCGCGGGCGGGTGAGCGCGCCCGCGGCGCGCATGCCCGTCATGACGCCCGGGCGGCGATGGCGCGGGCGGCGGCGCGCTCGGCGTAGTAGGCGGCGAGGCGCGCGTGGACACCGAGCGCGCGCGGGTCGTCGGGCGCCAGGTCCGAGCAGTCGAGCTGGCGGTACGTGCCGTCGGACTGCATCTGCCACGACGAGCGCCGGTCCTCGAGGCAGATCTGCAGGACGTCCCAGAGGTTGCGCCGCGCCTCGCGGCTGCGCACGGGCGTGGCGGCCTCCACGCGCGTCTGCAGGTTGCGGTACATCCAGTCGGCGCTGCCGATGAAGAACTCGCCGTCGAGCGGGTCCTCCTTGCCGGCGCCGAACCAGAAGATGCGGCTGTGCTCGAGGAATCGGCCCACGACCGACCGGATCCGGATGTTCGAGCTCAGGCCCGGCATCGCGGGGCGCAGGCAGCAGAAGCCGCGCACCACCAGGTCGACCTGCACGCCCGCCTCGCTGGCGCGGTAGAGCGCGTCCATCACGCCGCGGTCCTCGAGCTGGTTCATCTTGGCCACGATGCGCCCGCGCCCGCCGGCCGCGGCGACCTGCGCCTCGCGGTCGATCAGCTCCAGGAAGCGCCGCTTCATGGCGACGGGTGCCACGAGCAGCTGCCGGTACTCGCGCTGCCGCGAGCGGCCGGTCATGTAGTTGAACAGGTTGACCAGGTCGTCGGTGATCTCGGGATCGGCCGTCAGCAGGCCGATGTCCTCGTAGACGCGCGCGGTGCGGCTGTTGTAGTTGCCCGTGCCCACGTGCGCGTAGGAACGCAGGCCGCCCTGCTCCTGGCGCACCACGAGCGCCGTCTTGGTGTGCGTCTTGTAGCCGACCACGCCGTAGGCCACGTGCACGCCCGCGTCCTCCAGCTTGCGCGCCCACAGGATGTTGCGCGCCTCGTCGAAGCGCGCGCGCAGCTCGACCAGCACCGCGACCTGCTTGCCGCTCTCGGCGGCGCGGATGAGGCTGGAGATGAACGGGCTGTCGCCGGAGGTGCGGTACAGGCTCTGCTTGATGCAGACCACCTTCGGGTCGGCGGCGGCGTCCTCGATGAACTTCTCAACGGAGCGCTCGAAGCTCTCGTAGGGGTGGTGCACCAGGATGTCGCCCGCACGGATCGCCGCGAAGATGTCGGCATCGCCCTCCTCGAGGCCCGGGGGCGCCAGCGCCGCCATCCGCGGCCAGTGCAGCTCGGGGAGGTCGAGGTCGGCCACCTCGTTCAGCGAGCCGTAGTCCACGAGCCCCTCGGTCTCGTAGATGTCGTCCTCGTCGATCTGCAGTTCCTCCATCAGGAACTTGAGGATGCGCGGGTTGGCGCCGGAACCGATCTCCAGGCGCACCACGCGCGCGAAGCGGCGCTCCTTGAGGAGGTGCTGCGTGGCCTCGAGCAGGTCCTCGGTGTCCTCGTTGTCGCGCTCGATCTCGGCGTTGCGGGTGACGCGGAACGGGAGGACCTTCAGGATCTCCATGCCGGGGAAGAGGTCATCGAGGTTGTGCTCCACGATCTCCTGCACCGGGGTGAAGTCGGACGTCCCCTCGAAGCGGTAGAGCCGCGACGGGATGTCGGGCACCTTGACGCGCGCAAAGAGCTGCTCGCTCTCGCCGGGGCGGCGCAGCATCACGCCGAGCGACACGCTCATGTTGCTGATGAACGGGAAGCGGTGGCCCGGGTCGACGGCAAGCGGCGTGAGGATCGGGAACAGGTTGCGCCGGAACCAGCGCTCGGCCTCGGCGCGCTGCGCCTCGCCGAGCTGCTCCCAGCGAAGGAGCCGCACGCCGTGGGGCGCAAGCGCGGGCATCACCCGGTCGCGGAAGACGATGGACTGGCGGTGCCCGAGCGTGGCCACGCGCGCGCGGATGCCGTCGAGCTGCTGCTGCGGCGTGAGCGCGTCGGGCACCGGGCCCGAGACGCCGGCCTCGAGCTGCCGGCGGATCACGCCGACGCGCTTCATGAAGAACTCGTCGAGGTTCGCCGAGTAGATGGCCAGGAAGCGCAGCCGCTCCAGGAGCGGGGTGCGCGGGTCGGCGGCCACGTCGAGCACGCGGGCGTTGAACTCGAGCCACTCGATGTCGCGGTTCAGGAAGCGGGCCGGGTCGTTCGCCTCCACGTTCAGCGGCGAACGGACCGACGCGCCCGCGGGTGCGCCGGCGGCGCCAGGGCTTCCGATGGCCGAGTCGCTCATCACGAGCCCCCTCCGAACGGGTTGGTGTAGGTGGCGGTGCAGCCCGGCGCCTCGCCGACGCTCACCGATTGCACGTGGACGCCGGGCGGGAGGTCGGATGCCAGGCGCGTCGCGATGAACTGCGCCACCAGCTCGGCGGTCGGGTTGACGCGGTCGAAGGGGGCCACCGCGTTCAGGTTGCGGTTGCGGAACCGCCCGACGATGCCGTCGAGCGAGCGCTCGAGCGCGTGGAAGTCCACGAGCAGCCCGTCGGCATCGAGGCTGGCCCCCGCCACGGTGGCCTCGACGCGCCAGTCGTGGCCGTGGACCTCCTCCTGGACGCCGGCCATCGAGATGGCATGCGCCGCGCTGAAGGTGCGCTCGATCCGGAGGAGGTACATAGCCCCGCAAGTATAGGAAGAGGCAAGTCGATTCCGATAGCCTTCCGCGTTCCATGCAGACCCCCGACGCCCCGCTCATGCTCTCCGTCTCCGGCGCCCGCGGCATCGTGGGCAAGACCATGACGCCCGAGGTGGCGGCCGCGTACGGCGGCGCGTTCGGCTCGTTCCTGAAGGCCACCACCCGGAAGGCGCGCCCGCGCGTCGTGGTTGGCCTCGACGGCCGGATCAGCGGCCCGCCGCTCGCCGCCGCCGCGATCGGCGGGCTCACCGCCACCGGCTGCGACGTGATCGACATCGGCGTGGCGATGACGCCGACCGTCGGCGTGATGATCGGCCACCACAAGGCCGAAGGCGGGCTCACCGTGACGGCGAGCCACAACCCGATCCAGTGGAACGGCATCAAGTGCCTCGACGGCGACGGCCTGGCGCCGCCGCCCGCGATCGCCAAGGAGATCGTCGACCGCTTCAAGGAGCGCCGCATCGACTGGTGCGCGCCGACGGCCACGGGCCGCGTGGAGCAGGACGGGAGCGCAGCGCGCGTACACGTGGACCGCGTGCTTGGGAACGTGGACGTGGCCGCGATCCGCGCAAAGAAATTCACCGTCGTCCTCGACAGCGTGAACGGCAGCGGCTGCGTGGGCGGGCGGATGCTCCTGGAGGAGCTCAGCTGCCGCGTGGAGCACATCTTCGGCGAGCCGACGGGCGTGTTCGGGCACACCCCCGAGCCGCTCGTCGAGAACCTGGTGGACCTCGCGAACGCCACACGCAACGCCAAGGGCGCGGCCTGCGGCTTTGCGCAGGACCCGGACGCCGACCGCCTCGCGATCGTCGACGAGACCAGCCGCTTCATCGGCGAGGAATGCACGCTGGTGCTCGCGGCGCTGCGCATGCTGCAGCGCACGGGTGGCGGCGCGCTCGCCGCGAACCTCTCCACGAGCCGGATGATCGACGACGTGGCCGCGCGATTCGCGGGTTCACGCGTCATCCGCACCGCGGTGGGCGAGGCGAACGTGGTGGCCGGCCTGCGCCCGGCGAACGGCATCCTCGGCGGCGAGGGCAACGGCGGCGTGATCTTCCCGCCGGTGTGCTGGGTGCGCGACTCGCTGAGCGCGATGGCGCTGGTGCTCGAACTCCTGGCGCACGAGGGCAAGCCCCTCTCGCAGCTGGTGGCCGCCCTGCCGCGCTACGCGATGGTCAAGCGCAAGATGGAGCTTGCGGCGGTGGGCGGCATGGCGGCCGTGGCGCCCGCGCTCGCCAAGGTGAAGGTGGCGTTCGCGAAGGAGCGCGTTAGCGACGTCGACGGCGTCCGCGTCGACTTCGCCGACGGCTGGGTGCACCTGCGCGCGAGCAACACCGAGCCGATCATGCGCGTGATCGCCGAGGCGGCGACGGAGGCGCGGGCGGACGAGCTGTGCGAGGTGTGCCGGCGCGCGGCGGGGGTGTGATCAGGGGACGGGGGGCGGAGGCGCCGCGGGCTGGACCGGAGACGGCGCGGGTGGCTGCTCCCGCTCGTACATGGCGAGCGTGGCCTGGAGTTCGGTCAGCATGGTCTTGCGCTGCTGCGCCTGTTCGGCGGGAGCGCCTGCGGGCGCCGCGGCGATCTGTGCGGTGAGCACCGCGATCGCCTCGCGCTGCACCTCGATGGCCTTCGCCTTGTCGCCAAGCTCCCAGCGGGCGCGGGCAAGGGTGTCGAGGACCGCACCATCCTTGCGCATCGTGAGCGCGACAGCGCGTTCGGCATAGGCGAGCAGCTGCTTCAGATTCCGCGCGGGAGAGTCGGCCGGGAGCTCGGTCAGGCCGCTCCAAGCGAGTTCGTTCCAGAAAGAGGCGGGCGCCGTGGCCAAGTCATCAGGGTTGGCGGCAGCCGCGAGTTGGAGCGCGAGAGCCCAGTCCTTCTTCGTCCGGGCATCCCCGAGGGGCTTCATCCGCTCGCGGAGAGCCGCGCGCTTGCGCTGCTCCTCCGCGCGCTTGCGCTCTTCCTCCGCGGCCTTGCTGGCGCGATCCTCCTGCCGCGCCGAGTCGACCTCGCGCACCATGATCAGCGCAGCGGTGCGCAAGTCACCTGTGAAGCGGGGGTCGGCGCGGACTTCAGCATCAAGAGCCTGGACGGCCTCGATGGAGTCATCGACTCGTGCCATGCGCTCGGCGAGCTGCGCCCGAACCCGTTCAACCTGCGCCATGCGTGCGCGGTACAGCGCGATGCGTTCGCGTGTCGGCACGGCGCTCCACAGGCGAAGGGTCTTGTCATTGCTCCCGCTGGCGAGCGTCGTGCCGTCGGGGCTGAAGGCAACGCTGGAGACAAAGCTCTCATGCCCGCGGAGTGGTTCGCCGAGCGGCTTGCCCGTCGCCGCGTCCCACAGGCGGATCGTCGTGTCCCAGCTCCCGCTGGCGAGCGTCGTGCCGTCGGGGCTGAAGGCGATGCTGGAGACAAAGTTCTCATGCCCGCGCAGTGGTTCGCCGAGCGGCTTGCCCGTCGCCGCGTCCCACAGGCGGATGGTCTTGTCCTCGCTCGCGCTGGCGATCGTCTTCCCGTCTGGGCTGAAGGCGACGCTGAGGACCCAGTCCTCATGCCCGCGGAGTGGTTCGCCGAGCGGCTTGCCCGTCGCCGCGTCCCACAGGTGGATCGTCTTGCCCCAGCTCCCGCTGGCGATCGTCTTGCCGTCGGGGCTGAAGGCGACGCTG
>Ga0194123_10001151_pt1 | contig 41804 bp, 58 predicted proteins | sample TA2MahsurfametaG_5_FD_155479 | JGI IMG/M metagenome (GOLD analysis project Ga0194123, IMG submission 155479) | Freshwater microbial communities from Lake Tanganyika, Tanzania - TA2015023 Mahale A surface | ecosystem: Environmental > Aquatic > Freshwater > Lake | place: Tanzania: Lake Tanganyika... | reverse complement strand
AGAAACCTCTTGGAAATGATTTAAATTCCAAAGAAGTTCCTTGATTATAAACTCCAGGTGTCAATCCAAAATAGTCACACCATTGAAGTTCGGACCATTTTAATTTAACCACAATTGCATCAAACTGTTCTTTTGCCCATTCTTTAGTTTTAGCAACATACTGAACTTTTAATGTTTCAGTTTCTTTCTTCAAAATGTTTATCAAGTTTTCCATATCTATCTTTGTTTATTTTACGAAGATATAAAAAACATTTTAATTCTCCAAATCTTTTTTATGTTTTTCTTTCCTTGTGTATTTTTTTTTGTTTCGATACACATTTGGCCTTGTGGCCATTTTAATTTCCTGATATGTTACCTCAATTGTTTTCATTGTTAAAATTATCTTCATGTGTAAATCCTGATGAATCAACTTGTGGTCCGTTGTCAATTAACACTTCAACTTTAATCTCACCATCAATAAATCTTGAAACCGTACAAAATTCAATTTCAACATCTTCTTGAATACTTTTTTTAAGTTCGTTATACTGATCCTCATTTTCCAATGAACCACATTGTCTTGCTGGCGAGTGATAAACTTTTAGTTTATATGATCCATATGGATTTTCTAACGTATTGGTCTCCCAAATTAGATTTTCAAAATCATAATTTTCAGAACCATCTTTAGTTAAAAATTTACCATTACTATCTCTTTTCCAAACTTGTGAGTGATGAAATCCACAATTATTACAATTTATATACTCTTCACCTGTTTTATAATAAAAATCAGAAAATGCCTCTTGTTTACAATTTGGACATTCGATATAATCAATTACGCTTCCCATATTATTTTGTTATTATATATTTTTTACCTTGTTTTTCTAACTTACCAACATAGTCGTTTTTGTAATCAATTCCTGACCAAAAACCACTACCATCACTCCAAAGACCACGTTTATTATTTTTATAAACTTCTTCACCAAATGTGATATAATCAGGTTGATCGTGATCAACCAAACAACTCGCTCTTGTCATTTCACGTTTTTCTTGTGGTGTGTAATTTCCCGACCAATCTTGTTTACACAAAAAAGTAGCTTCACCAACCTTAACTTCTTGTCCGTCAAGAATTGCTTTCTTATCTAATTTTTTCTTGTAAGTGTAAATGTAACTTCCCATATGTTTTATTGTTCCTACAAAGATATGTAATCACTTTTGATTTGCCAAACACTTTGTAAAATATTTTTAATTTTTTTTGTAGTTCGGGTAGGACTCGAACCAACAATCCTCAATGGGAAACAGGGTTTAAACCTGTCGTGTATCGCCAATTCCACCACCGAACCATTTTTACCATCATTTCAAAGAACCTAAAACGAAAAACCCCTCTTTTTTGAAGAGGGGTTCTAAAATATTATATGTATAAAATATTACACCATCTCCTTGAAAGTTGCCTCAGCTAAATCGCCTACTATCAATAATATGTGTAAATTTTTCATTTGCGTTTTTTAAGTTTTGTAGTTATAAATATATGATACTTTTCAAAAGCGTCAAGTTTTATTATAAATCTAAAATTTTAACTTTAATTCCTTGAGTATTTCTTTTTAATCCTGATGGTGTTGTATCGTCAGTTCTAAAACTACAAACAACATCTCCGATTGCAGTTCTTTTGAAGTGGTGGAATATTCCTCTATTTCCATGATATTCCCCTTTTACTTCCAATTCACCATAAACATCTTTTAACTCTTCTTTTGACATCTTCAATATCTCAGATTTACTTGGTTTCTTTTTAGATTCGGTAATAACTCGTTTAACAATACGAGCAAGATCTGATTCTGTCAATCTTATTATTTTTTTCATACTAATAAATATACCAATAAAAGTATTTGTACCCCCAGCAGGACTCGAACCTGCAAAATCCACTTTCTAAGAATGGCGTGTATACCTATTCCATCATGATGGTATTTGTTGAGGTCCTGGTTGGATTCGAACCAACGTAAACGGTTTTGCAGACCGTCCCCTAAACCACTCGGACACAGGACCTTAAATATTAGCGGCAGTGGTGGTCTGCCGCTCTTGTTGCAATTTGGTTATTAGGTTTGATGTTCGCCTTGTAACCCAAAGATTCTACCCACCCAACTGCTGGACCTACCAACTTTGAACTAAAGTGTTTTTTTTGGTGGTTGTAGTCAAGGTCAATTTGTACTTGAACCTTAATCTTACTTGTCAGCCAGTTTGCAACTTCTATTGAATAATCAGCTTCATTCCATAACCTTGTCCACTTATCACGAATTTTTTTCATCTTATGTTTGTGATAGATGTAGTGGACTCCACGGTTTCCATATCTAAAAGCAATTGCAGTTACATACACCGTTGATCTTCTGTGGTTTTGAGAATCAGTTCCGATATGTATTTCAACGTAGGGACATTCTTTAAGAATATCAAGTGTATGTTTTACAATATCAGGAATGGCATCCCCATCAACCTTTCTAAATACTCGGTTCATTTTACCTCCTTTTTTATTTGTTTGTGGAACAGACGAGATTTGAACTCATATGGTCGGATTTTCAGTCCGATGCCTTGACCAACTTGGCTACAGTTCCATTTAGCACGCCTACCAAGATTCGAACTCGGACCTTCGGTTTTGGAGACCGCGATGCTACCGTTAACACCATAGACGTTTGTGTATGTACCTTCGGAGAGACTCAAACTCCCATCTTATGATCCGTAGTCATAGGTTCTGTTCAATCGAACTACGAAGGTATATTGTGTGTATGATGGGGGTCGAACCCACGGCCTCTTGAACCACAATCAAGCACTCTACCAACTGAGCTACATACACCATATAAACCCCACTCCGTAAGTGGGGTGATCGACTTTAGGTACCGACGTTGGGGGAACAAGTCCCTCACCACTACATATACACTTTGTGCATCGTAGTCCCGTATGTTGGGTTCGAACCAACCTAAAATCGGATATGAGCCAATTTCGTTCACCAAGAACCTACGGGTTAAGTGCGGAAGACATTGGAATCGAACCAAATACCCGAAGGTACATCTCGCTTAGCAGGCGGACCCTATTTCCATCAAGGTTTATCTTCCGTAGTCGGCACAGTAGGAATCGAACCTACATGGGACCAATTAACCTTTCAACCGCGTATCAGACGGAGGGTATATGTGCCGTGTTTTAGTTTTTTTGAACAAAATTAACCATTTTTTGGTAATAAACGTTCAGTTTTACTAAATTTTTTGTGTCTCAAGTTGGATTAGAACCAACTGTAATTGAATATGTCAAAGAACCTTTTTTGAGCTCCGTACCAGAATCGAACTGATTTCTTCTGATTACAAGTCAGACGCATCGCCATCAATGCTTACAGAGCCAATATAAAACAAAAAACCCGAGATTTTTATGTCTCGGGTTTTACATTCCTTTTATTATGTAAGTTAAACGTTTTTAACTCATAAGTGAAAATACCCTCGACTGTTTACGCGTAATATAGCTAAACGACCACTGATTGCTCGGTAGACAATTGACCATATGTTTGAGTGTATTTTTCATTTCTATTATAATTATATCGTTTTTCTAAAAAGTTTTAATTTCTTGTACAAAGATAGGAATCTTTTTTTAATTAACAAGTGATTTTTAAATTTATTTAATTTCAAAGGCACATCTCATAGGTCGTTTGGTTTTGGTTGCATCTTCAGAATTCCCAATAACAACACCATCTTTAATTGTAAATGCGTGTTGTCTAACCAATACAAAGAAAGTCCCCTTTGGGTTTTGTTTAACGAATGTTCCAACGGTCATGTTTCTTTTTTTAATTACACCTTTAACAGTAACATCATACATTAATGATTTTAATAAATGATCATTGTGTCTTACTCCAAGAGGACAGATTTTTTTACCATTCACTTTTATTAAACTGTCTGACATTTTAACAAGAGTTTTTATAGTACCATAAGTCCCTTTTCTTGGCTTTCTTCCAAATTCATCGGCAACATATCTGTGAGCGTAATCATAAGAAACTCCAAATGAAGATGCGAAAGCTCTAACAACACAGTCGTTTGTTTCACCTTTGGCAATTACAGATTCAGTATATCCCTTAATCGCGTTTCCTGTTTTTTCGTATGGTAATTCTTTTTTCATACCACAAAGATAATAAAAAAAAGAGTTTTAAAAAAATTATAGTGTTAAGAAATAAAAAATTAAATTATCATTTTTACAATGTACATCATAACCTAAACCATCATAAAGTTTTTGTGCGGGTATATTATCAGTGTTCGTTAGAAGTGTAATGTATTTGTAACCATTTTCTTTTCCTTGATCAGAACATTGGTTCATCAATTTTTTGGCGTAACCCATTTTTCTTTCTTTGGGTTCTACATATAAACTATGTACAAATAAACTATTATCATTATTGAAGAAGTTGTCTTCACAATTTTTCACACACCAATTTTTATTTGAATGAATACGGTCAATGTCTGGATCCAATTCTTTGGCTTTATCCATGTTTATCAAACGAACGTATCCGGCTCTATCTGAATTTGGATTGATTACTTGAATGTATTTCCCTCTGATGTCCCCAAAATCAAACTGTTCTGAAATTTCACTTTCCGTTTGTTCAGTCATTAATTTCCTAATTCGTACAATCTGTTCCTTCAGGTTCATAATGATAAATATCATAAAGATATTTATTGTAATCTTCTGAGTTAATAAACTCTTCGTGAATTTGTTGGTGTATGTCTTCCATTTTTTTTATTTTTATCTTGTTTGTTTTATGATTATTTTAATTTTTTTATCAACAAAAATGCAATAGGTATTAAAATTATAAAAATTAAAAAAACAAAAATAATATTATTGTTTGATTCCGAACCATTCGAATATTTATTTATGTAAACAGAATAAACTTTATTCGAAGAAAACGTTGGGGCAAATTTTTGTCCATGACTTGGATATTGATTTGATTGTGCTGCTGTTGATAAAATTCCCCCGTAAATAAATCCTATCAATAAAGAATCTGAATCTTTATTCATAAGCGGTATTTTATCAAAATCTATTATACTGTAATTGTTTTTGTATTTAGATAAATTATTTGATAACACAAACACAGATTCTGAACCCATAAACGTATCAAGTTCTGTTTTATTGTAAAATGATTTTACAATATCTATTTCATAATTCTTTTCTAATGTTAAAATCTTTTTTGTAAAACTTGCGTTAGATGTATCTGAAAAACCATCTACTATTCCGCCCACTATGGTTGTAAACATTTTATTGCTTTCTTTTGAATACATTTCAATGTGTGCTGCAGAATAGTGATTTGAAGGTTGTTTAAATGGAAAAACTTTATATGATTTTTCTGTTAAATAAATTGGATTTAAATAAGGTGTTGAATTTTTTGAAGTGAAAACCCCTCCATAAATACTAATACCAACAGATTTTTTATCTCCTAATATTGCTGGAGCAACAACTAAATCTCGTCTATGAAATTGAGTAGTGGTATCTGGAAGATTATCTGTTATTATTTTTATTGTAGATGGATTTATAGAAATAGAATTTGATTTTTCTATTAAATCGAAAACCGTAACATTGTTTCTATATCTTTGTATTGGAGGTGGCAAAGTATCTGAATATTCTCCATAATATCTATGTCCAACACAAAGATAGAAACTACCATTTTCAAGTTTTATTAATTCCCCACCAGTAGCACAAACAGCAAAGTTCGGCTTTGAATCAAAAGCGAATATTGTTTCAAGCATTATGTTTTTTCGTTTGAGAGAAACTCTTTGTATTAATGCCGGTAAATTTATTCTCGAGATAGTACTATCTGTTATGAATTTCGATGAAGAAGATGAATCAGCCTTACCATATCCCCCACACAAATAAAGAAAATCTCCATATTGAGTTTGTTGCATATTTGTGGTTGCATACTGATTTTGAATTGTTTGTGGCAATTCATAAACACTCATACTATCAAGAATATGTTTTTTTGTATTATAAACATATATGTACTTATTAGCTTTTGAATAAGGAAAAGCAGGAGTTGGTTGATTTGGAAACCCGTGAAATCCATTTGTTCTTCCCCCTAACATAATCCAATAATCTTTATATGTGGCAAATGCAAAAGATTGTAATGCTGGGAGATTCTTAAAATCTTTATTTTCTACAATAGAAAAATTAAATTTAGTTTCTCCTAAATTTCTATTTGAACATTTGTAGAAAAATAGGCAAAAAGTGATTGCTAGTAAGATCAGTGTTATAAGTGTTTTTTTCATATTTTATTTTTTTATTTGTAGTCCCGTCAGGATTCAAACCTGAAATCTACTCATTAGAAGTGAGTTGCATTATTCAATTATGCTACGGGACCATAGTTTTTAAACCTTTTTTACTTCGTATCTATGTCCTGCATCGGTATTTTTATTCAAGATATTAACGATTTCCTGTGCCTTGGCTTCGTTGTCAAATTCTAAAACTTCACTATGTGTATCTAACATAACTACGGGTAAGATTCTTTGGTTTTGGGTTTTTACATGTTTAATTATTACGTACATACTTCAAATTTAATTACTTTTTTATTTATTATCAATTTACGTTCAAAATTTTAGACAAAACATTTTTCTTTTTTTCTTTTTCAACAAACAAATCATTAATTTCTTGAACTTTTGTTTTATCAACATCTTCTATTTTTAAAAGATTGGTGGTGTGAAGTCTTTCTAAAGGTCCTCTATTATTTTTTGAAAGGATCATATCATTATATCTTTTTCTTAAATCTGATCCTCCACCAGTGTCTTTTCTTGAAGTCAGTCCATTTTCATGAACTCTTCTATAGAACAAAATCTCATCGATGAATTTAAATCTGACACCTTTATAAGCCAATCTTAAAGAAAGATCCGTGTCAGCAGCACAAATCCAAGGTTCAAACCCATTAAAATCTAATAAAACTGTTTTGTTGATTGCAAAAACACCCTCAGACCTAATCAATTTAGAATTTAAATCAATTTTATCTCCGTCTTTAAATTCAACATAGGAAGGTTTGACAACCAAATTATTTTTTAATTCTTGGATTGTTAAATCTATCATGTTTTCACACATGATGTCATCGGAATCAAAAAATAAAATGTCTTCTGATGAGGTCAGATTAATCAAAGAGTTTTTAACAATGTAAGGACCTGAGTTTTTTTCAAAAAAGTAAAAAGAAAATTTTTCATCAAACGAGTTTGTTTTTACAAACTCTAAAGTGTCGAGACAAGCGTCAATACCAATAAGAATTTCAACGTTTCTATTTTTTACAGAGTTAGATATGGAATCTAAACACTGTTTAATAAATTTTGTGTTTTTATAAGTTGGGATTATAATAGAAAGTTCTTTCACTCTCTAAAATTAAAATAAAAAATTAATTTTTAAATAAAAGGCTCAATCCAAGGAGCTTTCCCTAATATCATATTTCTAGCATCTTGTAAATGAGGACAAACAAACCCATTAAGTTTTTCAGAAATTGCCTGAACGGTTTCGACTTGTTTTAATTGATCCATTACCGTATCTTGAATTATTGAATAAGTAATGCTATCTAAATTTAGTTTAATTCTCATTTGTTCTATCAAAGCATCAATTAATGATTCGGACAATAAACTACACGTAAAATCACAATCGGCAAAAACCTTTTTGTAATCTCTAAAATCCAAGTTAACGAAGAAATTAATAATAACTAAAGCCATAAATGAATTTGGGTCAATATTCAGTTTGCTTACCAAATATTTTGCAATTTGTTTCTTGAACGTCTCAATAAGACCTGTACCAACACTCTTTCCAACACTAGTTACCGTATTTGCAACGTTTGATGCCTTTGACGGTAAATCTGTTATTCCTTGTACAAGGTTTGATCCGAAGTCCATGGCTTTACTACCGGCAGATTGTAACCCACCAAAAATATCACCTAGACCAAAATCACCAAAGGCCTCATTTATTGCACGATCGATTTCTTTATCAGGAACACCTTTAGTTGATAAAAAGTGTGCCTCTTCTATGATTTCTTGTAGTAATTTTTTTTTGTTCATTTTTATAAATATGTGAGAAGATTATTTTTAATAACTTTGGATAATTGATTGTCGTTTTTCTCATTTATAGCACTTTTAATGTGTTTGAAAACGTTTTCAGCCACTGAAGAAACACATGCTGAATTTGTTAACATACACTGAATACTAAATAAAGAATTAGTCATACCATAATCTTCAGAAATTCTGTAGTAGTCTTTTTCTATACCAAGACGAGACCAAAATCTTCCTTGACCTTTAAAAAATCCACCTTTTTCTGTTTTACCGTCTCTTGCCTTTTCTCCTGGTGCCAATCTTGCACAATAGTAAGCGTCTAATTTATAATCTAAAACTTGATTCAAATTCTCCTCACAAGCTGCCGAAGAATATCCTCTTTCTGATGGGCCAGCAGCACACGCAGCTAAGGTTTGAACTGAAGTTCTACAGTTGGCAGCTGCAGTACTAATTCTTGATCTATCTTTTAGATACACAACCGTTTTTAAATTTGGTAAACCAGCGTAACTTGGGTATTTTTGTTTTAAAACACTATATGGTATTAACGAGTATATTGGAAAACCTTTACTATAACCTCCGACCTCGGGTTCTGTTGTTGTTAAATTTAGTTTTTTATCTGTTAAAAACTTCTCCAAATTTGCAACTTGGTCAGTTGCAATATTTGTAACTTTTGTTCTTTGATAAATGATACAAGAATCTGAGATTGGTGGATCTTGTGTTATTGCTTTACCACCATTTCTATCTACAACTTCAGATATTTTTTTTATTTCATATTCAGTTTGAGGAAGAATTTTACTTGCGTCTGTAAATGCCGTCAATGAATATTGTTTTGTGGTAGGATCTTGTGTTTTATCCATAGCCTCTTGGTAACTACCATCAACTCTTATCAAGTCTAAAACATCGGCAACTTGTTGGGGTGATAAAGTACAAGCCTCTGTTTGACCTTGTGTTGTATTTTTTTGAGTATTTTTATCGTCTGTGTTATTTGAGTTTCTAACCACATTTGGCGATTTAAAACCTGTTGAGTTCGACCCATCAGGTGTATTGTTTGATCTATAAATTCCACCTGGAGGGTTTTCAAGCAAAAGACCCAATATGTTTGAAATTATCTGTTCATTTAATGAAAACTCTAATTCATCTTTAGATTGTTTAAATGCGGTCCAATAACTACCTTTTTCTTTTACAACTCGAATTGCGTCTTCACCATTTACATCAGGTTTAATTACAATTACACCTACTTGACCTTTCAAAGGTTTTGCATTTCTATCAGAAGGCGATAAAAGAACTACGTATTCATATTTTTCTAAATCTTTTTTGACAGATTCAACAGATAAGTCTAAATCTTCATCAATTGGTTCTACATTATCAGTTCCTTTTATGTATCTAAGAATGTAAACGGCCGACCCATCAGCTAATTTTTTAATTTGCCCATACTTAGTTATTTCACCTTTATCAATTAAATCACGCCACATTTTAGAATCGCTTGTATAGATTTGTTCTATTTTTTCTTTTTCTTTTGTTTTGGCATAATTTGTCGTTGTAAAATCACTTACTTGAAGTCTTGGGGTTTGTTTAATTCTAGTATAAATTTCACCTAAACTTAGTGAGTAGTCTGTTGGGACATGACTGTACGCTTTTCTTATGTATCCACAATTATTAAATTCACCAGTAGCACTTAAATCAATTTTTGTTGCGTATTCTTTGAAATTTTCTCTAACCCATGATCTAAATTCGTTTCCTTCAGTTGTATTTTTAAAAGGAGTACTTGGGTAATCACAACCTTTAGGTTTTTTCAATTTATCTTGGTTTGGATCAACCGGAGGTACAACTGGAGGTACAACTGGAGGTGGTGTCACTTTTGAGGATCCTAATCTAAAATAATGAAATGCTCCGTATTGATCCTCAACTACTTTTAGTTTTGATGTGGGTGATTTCATTGCTTCGCTTTCAGATATTTCTTTATATCCTAAACTTGACAATTCCGCGACTTTGTCCATGTATTCCTTTTCAGTCATTCTAAATTTTTAAGTTTTTTATTGAGGGACAACAAATGCATTTCCGTCCCACTTACGTCTTATTTTTACTTTATTACCACCTTCTTTTGCCTTCATCTCGATTGTATAAATATCTCCGGTTTGAGTAACATTAGTCGCGGTAAACGCCGGATATTCCGTTTCTACTGCGGTTTTCACTTCTGCCGATTTGTCTGTTGGTGTAACAGGTGTGACTGGTGTAATAACTGATGTACTTGTTATTTCTAATCCTGTAGCTGCATCGTAATTTTTTACGACAGGAGGATTACCAATATTAACAATAAACATTTCAGGATTATCTTTTCCTTTACCAACAAATACAACTTTTGAAACATATGTTGATGGTGAACTTTGATTACGATTTCCTTCACAAGTAAACCCTAACTTTGCAAATTGAGTTAACTGTGTGTCGTCTAGACTATCTAAAGTTCCTTGGAAACACTTTTTCAACTCCCTAGTGTCTAAAGTTTCCGATATTTCATCTTTACGATTAGCAAGGTAATTAATGATAGGACCAATTCCAAAAATAGAAGTTAATACAACAACCAAGGCGGTAACTTTTATAAATTTACCTCTGTTCCACCAATTATAAAACCTTTCCCACTTTTCCGCTCTTCTTTCCGCTTTTGCTCTACCCACATCTGTCGCATTATCAGCATCTGCTCGAGCCTGTTTAACCGCCTTTTGTAATTCTGCGTCAGCCACTTCTTCAAGAGATTCCTTTGTGATTCTACCCGCTAAAAAGTCGGCCTTTAATTTTTCTAGTTCTTTGATGATTTGACCTTTATATGCATTCATCCACCACGGTAATTGACCCAATCCCGATTTTGACGCCCTATTTTTTACTGAGTCAATAACATCGTCAAAATCTTGTTTAAGTTTTTTCTTTATGGCGGCCTCTTCGTCTCTAGTTTGTCTTGCAACTCTTCTTGCTTCTTCTTCTTCTGCCTCTCTTGCTGCTCTATCTGCGGCATTTAGGTCATCAAGTTCTCTTTGGATTCTAGATTCAAGATCTTGGGCGAAGTCTACACCAAATTTTGAGGTACCTGCTTCAGGTAAAATACCTACAAAATCATCAAGTTGTTTAGACATACCCTCCAGTTCAGGAAGTAAGGCATCCTTCATTGGCTGACTAACTTTAGTTGTTTTAACCCCTTGCAGAAAAGTTAAAGCACTATCTATATTTGTTTTAACTGTTCTTATATCTAAGGTTCCGTCGTCTAAACCTGTTCTAATGTCTTCCATGTCTTTTTTTAACGCAACCAAAGCATCTTTAGCCTTTTTTGCTGTAGTAGCTGCCTCTAATACCGTTGCTGCTTGTTCGAGTTCTCTAGTTCTCATTTTTGTTAGAATTCTTTGATAGTCTTCCATTGCTTGAGAACCAGCTTCTCTAAAGAAGTAAGCCAACGCCCCTGATTCATCTGCAACTTCTTCACCAGCGTCTCTCGCATACCTTTTCCCTAATTCAACAAAATCATCAAATCTCATATTTCCACGACGACTCACACCATATCTTGGTCCAATACCATCAATCATATCTTTATATTCTTGTCTTAGTGCTTGTTTAGCGCCACCCGCCTCATATCTTTTTGCTGATTGTTGTAATGTTTCTCTCCATATACCACTTTCGAGTAATAACCTTTGTTTATTCGAAGTAATACCCATCATTTCATGGATTCGTGAAATTTCCTCTAAAATTAAATTATTTTTCATATGGTTTTTTTAATTATAAATACTCAATTATTTTGGTTTTTATTTTTATTAGGTTTTTTTCAGTCGAAAAAAATTAATTTGTTCTTATTTTACGACCCGAAGGTTTAAATTTACCTCTAGACTTATTTATAGTTTGTGGTGGATTGGAAAGTTGTTGCATTGATTCTGAACTTGATAAATTTGTTGGAACTAAATTAGGGTCTGTAAGTATATCAATAGTTGAGGATATTGGGGTTCCTGTATATTGTTTACTAAGATCAACCTTTGATATTTTCCAGTATGTAACTTTGTTTGGGTCTGTTTTATCATCGTAGGTAACATAAAACGGAAAATCAGGATCATCTTGTCTCAATGCGTAATTCATATATTCGTCTTCACTAAGTTTTGTCCATAAAGCACGTTCTATTACGTTTTGGGTTTCAGTGTCAGGAGTGACGACCACTGGAGTTGTTGGTTTTTCGCGTTTTTTATAATTTTTAGGATCCAAACCTTCGAAAAAATATCCACCTTTAGGTAAACATTCACGATATAAATCCGCAATTCGTTTTGTCTCTTTGTCAAATGTATCATAAAGACCCCATAGAGCAGTGTCATTAAGTATTTTTATAAATTGTGGTTGATCAATATTTGGATTTAATTGTCTTTGACCATTTTCCTTTAACGCATATCCACCTTCAGTTCCTGAATCTTTCATAAAAATATCATCACAAGTTTTGATTACGTATTTTTTTATTAACCACGAAGCTAATTTACCTATTTGTAATGGACCCATTTTTCCATTTCTAATCATCCACTCTTTGTCTTCATCAGACAAAACAAACTGTAAAGATGCGACATCTACATTATCATCATTAAGTTCTTCCATTAAAGATTTTGGTAAACCCTCAAACTGTTTGGAAAGGTTTTTAATCTTTTCCTCCAATTTTTTCTTTTCTTCTTCGGTCATAGTGGCAGGAGTTTCACCTTTTTTTACTAAAGTTTTTTGATAGTCATCTAATATTTTACCCATAAATTTTCCGAAACCAAGAGTTGACGCAAAATCCAAACCCATCGATTGCCAAAAACCAGGTTGATATCTGAACTGTTCTTCAATAAAACCTGCGGCCTTTATGAAATTAGGATTTTTACTTATTTTACCAAAGTTTTTTTTGAAAAGTTTTTCTAATTCGTCAACACCGACGGTATTTAGAAGTTTTTCTAAGGCTTCTTGTCCACCTTCTTTTTCGACTGCTCTAATTGCCCTAATTGCCAAATATTTTTCCTCAAATGTACATGTTTTAAAGAAAAGTTCTAATTCTGCTTGAGTTGCGGTTTGTCCTATTCTTTTTTGAACTATTTTTTGAGCTAAAGACCAAGCGGTTGCGTTTGAAAAGTCTCCGATTATATTTTTCATTAGTGTTCCTTGTGCCAATGGTAATAAACAAAATAAAATAGAAATCCATCCAGCGTTGTCATAATCGTCACCTGGATTGTTAAAATAAACCAACGCAATTGGTACGTTAACAAAAGATTCGGTTATAATTGTTGCCATGATTAATCTTGTTCTCAAAGCCGCTGTTGATGCTGCGGTAATTTCTAAACTAGCCCCCAAACTTACGGCAATTGGCGTTCTTAAAAGTACAGTCACCGCAATTGACAAACCTATTTGAACAAAAATTCCAAAAGGGCTATCCCAAAATCTTACCGCCTTTGATGAGTCTGAACCAACCCAAGTCGATTCATCATACCTATCTATAGGACCTGTAACGTTGTATGCAACAAATTGACCGTTATCAATCTTGTAATAACCAGTTCCTGAATCTTGTGGTTGATTTGTAAGTTTTCCGGCACCACTTATAATCCAACCCCTACTTGGGTTATTATCAACTTTCACCACTCCTTCTTTAACAAGATCTTTGGGTAATTTTGTATCCGGATTGCGTATTCCAACCACAGAACTAACAGGATCAACTAAAGCTAAAGTTAAAGTATAAAGATTTGTATCAGATCCGTCTCTAGTTTCAATAGCAAAAGGAATATCTTGATCTTTTATAAAATTCCACCCACTCCAGTTTTCAATTGGAAAATATCTTCTAACATTTTCACCATATGCTGGTACGTAAATTGTTTCATAATAACCATACTCATCTTTATCTATGTTTGGTCTATTAAGATTTAATATTTCACTGGTTTTAGGGTATCTATTAAGGTAATAAAGTGTTGTGTATTGTGGAACAAACATCACTTTACCAAATTCGGAAAATTTAAAATAACACCTTCTTCCTCCGTCAACACATTCATAATTTCTTCCACCAATATTAGTACTTGTATTAACTTCTAAAAACAAATCTTTGTTTTTTATGGTCGATTTTTCGATCTCGACTAGATTACGTTTTATTATTTTATCTAAATCTTTCATATAATTTTTATTAAAGCTTTGGGCCATAGGGATAATGAATACCAGTAGGACCTATCCAATCACCACTTTTGGGATCGTACCCCTCTTTTTCTTTTTCGAAATTACGTTTGAGGCCAGGGTTTTTAACCGTTTCTGTTATACCCTTAGGTTTAATTACCGGGATCATCGGTACTGTAAGAACTGCTTGTTCATCATAACTTGTACCAGAAACTTGTGTGTCTCCTTTATCCATTTGGCAATATTCTGTAGTTTGACTCGACACCCAAACTTCTCTGTATGTTTCTTTTGTGTCATAAGTATCTGTCACTGATTGAAATAACTCTACTTTGTACCACACATCATCTCTATAAATTGTCATGCTACCATTGGCGTCGTATCTTATCTGACCTTGAGGAAGTGCTTTTCTAAGGTTTTTTTCTTGTAATAGTTTTCCAACAATTGCACTCGAACCCCAAGCAATCCAATTATCATAAGGGTCAAACATCCCCTTATCTTCATTTACTCCGGCTGTAGACCTATAGTTTACCTGACTAGCATCTGGTTTCATGCAGATATACTTACCTGAACCTAACTTCAAAGTATTATCTTCATTATAAGGGTTTTCTTTATTTCTTTGTCTTAATTCTTCTTTAGTTAACGGTAAATATTTGTAAAAAGTTTGAGGTCCGTATACAGTACCGGGGATATGGAGTTGTAGAGAAAGAAGGTCTACCTTTTCCCATGTAGATTCATTTACTTTTAAACTATATGCCCATTTATCTGTGTTCATTGACACCCATGGCTCAACAACACCATTTTGCCAATTTTCTTTAAAAAAGTTTGGCATTTGTTCCCACCAACCTTCTTGTAATTTTCCATTGTTTTTCGCCAAAAGATATGAATCAATTTCTTTTTTTACAATTTTGTAGTTATCACGATAAGTTTCCCACCAGTCTTGAAAAGTTAGAGTTATAAATCTTTGTTCTCCATCTCCTTTGATACGTTGTGAAAGTTTTAACGCAGGATCTACCAAAGGAGGGCCCCCGTAATCCATCATTCTATCAATTTCATCCGATTCAAATTCATCGCCAATATATTCTTCAAATGAAGGACCAGAAAATAATTCTTCAAAATCAACAACAGAAAATCTCACCGCACACCCCACTTCAAATTGTTCTTGGTTTGCAAAACATAATTGTAAACACTTTTGCATCCACCTTATTTGATCTTTATCTGTTATAGTATCAACTTTATTGTTACCTAAAAATGGTTCTTTAATAGATGTTTTACCTTGAATTTTTTTCCAATCGTTGTAAGCATCCAAGTTTATTGAAACTTTGGCTTGGTAGTAGTAAGTACATGCGTCAATCCAATTTTCTTTTTTTTGTTCACTGAACGTTTTATTTTGTTGGAACCATGATGCGACGTTTGGTGTTTTTTGTTCTTCTGATACATAAATACTTGGACTAACTATTCTTTCTCCCGTTAAACAATTAACGGCCACGTTTAAATTTTTGTTTGGACCGGTTCGCCTTGTAATTACTATATCTTGAGTGGTTTTTACATTCGTTGGCGGGTAAGTTGCAACAGGAGATTCCATGAGAATTCTTTTTTTATCTTCCTTCAAAAACTCCTTATCTACTGGAATTTTTGGTGGATCAACAAAAAATTTGGTTTTCATTGTTGAAATTTCTTCTAATATTTTTTTAATATCAATATCTTTACTCATAACAAAGTGTTTGCTTTTCCTCTCGTAATCTTATACAAATCTTTCCATTTCGCCTTGTAGTCAGTTTGATTAGCAACACTTCTTGTAAGTCCTGTTTCCCACTTAGTCACTGTCGGATATGGTGCCGGTGCTGAACTTGTTGACGCTGCGGCATCCTGTTCACCCAACTCTGAATAATCATCAGTATCTATGGTGTACATTTTTAAAACAGAAAGAATTTCGTTGTAATTCATTTTTTTATAAATATTTATTGGTAGTAAAAAAAATATCATTATATTTGTAGAAAGAAATAAAATATGAAAAATTACCTGTTACTATTACTATCAACGTTTCTAATCAGTTCTTGTGTTAAATACGTAGAGCCCAAATCTTTAAGTTTAAGTGGTGAATATCGAATCGATAAAATTACTTATGAATCCAATGGAAACAACTCAATAAATATGGTGTTTTACCCTGGTGACTTATACGTAAACTCAAGTGAAACTGCACCATTAGACACAATCAAGGTTGGGTTTACTCGAATTTCTATGGATTACTCTAAAATTTATATGAATCCTGTTGATTACCCTAACGGTACTACAATATGGAATGATGAATACTATTATTTTGTTCACGGTCAATACAGTGCATATGAATTAGGATATATTCAATTTGATTATTCAGGCACTCTTAGAACTTGGAAAATAATTGATGACGGTCTTGAGAGTTTAGTTATTAGAACATCTGGTAGCTATGATTATGGTAACACGGGTCCACAAGAATCTACCACTATGTTTTTGACTCGTATAGGTCCTTAAATTATTTGAGATTTTGGTAACTTGTCTGGGTTTACAATATAATACTCGTTGAGAAATGATAATAGAATCTCTTCATCTATAACCTCAACGTCCCCCCATTCGTCTTCATCAATGGTATCTTCGTCTGAGTATTCGTTAAGAATTTCTAAGTCGTCAGTTATTATATTGTACCCAAAGTTATCAGTCTCAGTTAGATCGATAATATCAGATCTAAATTCATCTTCAGAATCAATTGTTAATCTAAAATTGACTTCCAAAGTTCTTGTATCTTCATGTAAGTAATAAAAGATTAACTCTTGTATTTCCATTTTAATTATATTTTTTAAATCTTTTGAACATTTCTAAAGATTCGTTGATTTGAATTTCTAACTCGTCGGCAACATCATCATCAACTTCATCATAGATTTGATCTAGTGGTCCTGACATAAAATCCTCTAACTCATCTATATCGTATTCAAACTTTGGGAATTCTTCTTCCTCGTCATCTGAATTTAAATTAAATATAAAGTCAGATAAGTCTTCGTCATTATCTTCTTGTGGTAAACCCAAAGAAATAATTTCAATTTCATCTTCATTAGGTGATGGATAAATATCATGCATCAATTCTTGATTACTATCAATTGTATCCTCAAAACTATCTAAATCAACTGTTCCGTTTTTTAAATCCATTTCACCATCACCGATTGTATCAAGTTTTGCTTCATTGATCCCAAAGTTTTTATATGTTGTTACATTACCATTATTTGAGACTGTAATTCCACCTTTGTCATTGGCGTAGTCTTGAACGTATAAAGGTTGTTTATTTTCCTGCTGACCGTATAATGTCACATAACCATCATAAACTTGTTTATGTTGATCTAAGATGTTTTGTTTTTCTGATTTAGAAAGACCGAAAAAATATTGATTCATAATGTTTTTTTTTATAAATATCAAACAATTTTTATTTTTACTTATGATACTATGTGATAGTAAAAACTAAATAATAAATAACATTACAATATTTATTAATATGGACGTTATAATTAAAAAAGATCAGTACAAAAAAGTTATTTTGGAGATAGTTCAAAAAAAAATTGAGGGATCAAGTGAAGAAAACAAAAATTTAATAAAAAAAATTGTGGGGGACGTTAAAAAAGACTTCCGAATCGATCTTAAATTTATTTTGACTTACTCTGTCACTATTGGTGGTTTGATTGGTCCAGTTTACAGTATAGTTAGTCAAGAAATCCCTGAATTACGAAGTTCTGATTTAGCCTTGATTACTGTGGGTACAATTATGACTTACTATTATAATAACGCAGAACTTTTAAATAGAATATTAATCAAAATTAGAGACAACAGATTAATTAATGAATTTAATTACATGTTAGAAAAAACCAAAACACTAAAAGATAGTTTTTCAGATTTTGTTGGTAGTTTACAAGTAACAATTGGTACAATGTCTAACATTTTAGCGTTTACATTTCTTTTAAATGTTTTGGGTACGATGGTTAATTTTTCTCAAAACAATTTTAGTGATTTAGAAACAGAAAAATTTATTATTGGTTTATCAGGTTATTTTGCCACATTAGCATCAAAACAAATCACCCAACAAATAATATCAAAAATGGTAGAAAGATTTAGGACAAAAAAATAATTATTTTTTATTTTTTTCTTTTAGAATTTTATCAATTACAAAATCGTAATCTTGTTTTTCCATCGTGTGGATGTCTTTATGAGTCTCAAACCAATTTCTAACAACTTGCTCGAACGGTTTTTTTGATAGTTTAGATAATCTTTTAAATCCGTAGACTTGTGCATCCAACTCATGAGGTTGTGTGTAATATTTCAAAGGATCACTTTCAATCTTTTTAATTTCGTCATAATCAATGTCGTACAGTTTTTGTCTGTGTTGATCTATATGTCTAATTTCATGGGCAATGATCTCATTTAATTCACCAATAATTTGATACAATAAATTTAATTTTTTTTCAGGATCGTAAACTATTGTAATTGTAATTATTGACTCATTATCAAAATAGTCCGCGTCAATGATATAATTTTCTATTTCCTCATCAGGAAAAATTGTTAACTCTACCTGTAATGGTTTTTCTAACTTCGGGAAAATGTAAGCATGTTGGTCGGTTATATTTTCGGGAAGATAAAATTCACCTTCTTCATTGTCTTTATAAATTTTAACAATGTCCATAACTAACTTTCTAATTATAGACCTTCTTTTACTAATTTCAACAAGTAAATTTTTTGATATTTCGAACATGATGTTATTAGAACTCTTTTATTTTAATTTTCAATTTACCGTCACCTTTTATAACTCTATGATAAATTCCTTTAGGAATAAATAGTTTTTGACCCTCTTTCAATATTTTTGGTAGTTCGTTGTCCATTTGAAATTTCCACCCTTTAGATTCAATTATTGTGACTTCTCTATCTGTACTGTCGAAATGCCATTTTAATTCTTCTGAGACAATATTTTGGGTGAAAGTTCTTATTTTATAATCCTCCTCAATTTTTTTTTCGAAAGGTAAATCAGAAACATCGTAAATTTTTGCGTTTTTTGGTTGAAGTGGTGGGTCCAAGAAAAATTTCTCATTTAACCAATGTCTCAACTCGTTTTCAACAAAATAATCGGGTACAATCTCATCTTCAGATTTTTCATCGGCAACATCTGTGATATATCTGGCGAATTCAACTTTATACTTATCATTCAACATAGTCATTAAACCGTCGGAGATAAAAAATATTTTTGATAAAGGATCACCAGCATTTAACTCTCCCTCCACCAAATCAAAAACTTTTAAAATAGTTTTTCCCCACCATGTTCTGTAGTTCGTTGTTTCTTCAAGAGTTGGTCTAAATAATTTGTTTATAACTCTTATCCAAGTTGCCCCAAACCCCAAGAGAACTAATTGTGGTAAAAACCAAGGTACTAATCTCAACAATGCTTTATATCCGCCTTCACCAACGTGGGTGGCAATTCTTTTAATTTTACCCGACTCTACAAGTTCTCTTAATTGACCAAAAGTTATTTTACCTTGTTCATCACATATTTTTTTTGTGGAACAAACATTATTAATTGCTGTATGTGATTTACTAATGTCAACCTCATTGATATATGCTTTTAGATTTTTTTTTATTATGTGATCAATGTCTAGCAACTTCTTAATGATTTAAAACTAATTTTTTTACCATGTTCTACATGCCCAATATCTGGCCTTCCATCTTGGGCCAGGATTGTCACAATTGTGTCTTGCTCTAAACGACTTTCTTCTTTCAGGATTGTTTTTCTTTATAGTCATTCGTTTTCCTTTTGCAGATTTACCGCCAAATCCGAAATTAACCTTTACTACCTTCCCCTTGTCGTTTTTAACGTATACTTTGAATTTTTTAATGTCGCCTTGCATAATTTTACCCAACTGTACTTTTCTACCTTGATATTCCGCCTCAGAAATAAATTCCAGATCTTGGGTGGGTACTTCAAGATGTACAATTTCACCATTCTCTAATATAACTTTTTTACAAAAATCAGACTCGACAATTCTTTTATCATGTTCATTCAATTCTATAAGACCTATATTATAAAGTGATCTTACTTCATTGATCAAATTAATAAATGAATCCGAATATATTCTAAAGATATTTTCGTTTAAATTTATTTTTTTGTCCAAATGATATTTGAGTCCTTCACTAATTTGTGTGTCTCTTTTTAAGACCATTCCACTGTAAAATTCTTCCTTTAGTACTTTTCTAATTATATTTTCAATCATAATCACGTCATTAAGATATTTATTAGTATAAATAGTTGTAAATAAATAAAAATAACTGAGTATTTATCTTAAAAAAAGTATGAAGACAATCACACTTCAAGAATCTGATATAGAAAGAATTGTTCTTAGAGTTCTTAAAGAAGAATATGACTCTAAATCAAAAAAGAAAATGGAGTCAAAACCAAGATGTATGCCTGAAAACACAATACCTCTCGATGAAATAGTTGGTCGAGCTGATATGTACGACACATATGGTAAAGGTGTATCCAAAAGAACGGATGGGATTAATTCAATGGTGGATACACTTGGTATATTAAACAATATAAGACTTTTTAAGGACATCAAAGACGGTGGGGCCCATTTGGCTTACGAACTAATGAATAATCTTAATAGATTTAGAAATAAAAACTATTATGATGAAACAACAGGTGGTTGTAATAAAGCCATGGATAAAATAATCGAACTTTACAAAGAAAACGAACACGGTACCGAATTGGTGAAGGACATCGAAAGGGTTTTGAATCTACAAACAAAAGAAGATCAATTCACACCTTCTCCAAGAGCAAAAGAATACTTAAAACAATCTATAAACTTAGTTAAGGGTCTTTAAAATGGCAAAAAAAGGGTCAACGTCAACAACGTCAAACAAAGTTACTTTTGGAAAAAAAACCGTAGGTAAATTAAAAAAGAAATTTGGTCCAAGAGAAGAAAAACCTAAAAAATACAGAGGACAAGGAAGATGAAAAAGAAAATCAACGGTTTAATGTGTGGTTATTGGAAACCAACCCCAAAAAAATGGAGAAAATGGGGTGATTCTATGTTGGCAGTTGCTTCTGTACTTGCAATTGGTGGTTTGTGGCAATTTGATAATCTAAAAGACATATTTACACCCACAGAGATCAAAATAATGATAGTATCATCGATTGTTTTAGGTGTAATTGGTAAATTTCTAACTAACTTTTTTAAAGAAGAAACCGCTGATAATCAGTAAAAAAATTGATTTTTATAGTAAAAAACCCCTAATTTAAGGGGTTTTTTTGTTCAAAATGGTGTTATTTAGACCCTTTTTTGAGGGTTTTTTCCATGAATTTCATGAAATTTGGATCAAAATTACCCATAGAACCTCCAAAATTACCCATATTTTGGTAAAAATCGGTCAAATTTGATAAATTATTGAGGTTTGAGGAGTTATTTTGTAGTTTTTGGAGGTTTTGGAACATCAAAAACATTGATTTTCCGTATTTTTTCCACCAAATAACCAAAATTATCATAGAAATTAACAAAACAACAGTAAAAAACAGTAAAATAATAGTAAAAAACATAAAAATAAGGGTTTATAACAATAAAATGAGTCTTTTTTTTGTTAAAATCAAGCAATTAAACGAATTTAATCATTTAATTTGAGCCATTTGTCAGTTTCAGGTATCAAAGAGAGTGTAGATATTACTTTTCCATCATCATCAAACCATTTCATGTTATACATTATACCAGAATCCTCAGGTTTGTCTTTAGGAGAGTCTCCAATAGAGGTTACAACCCCTTCAAGGTCAGAAAGTGATTCTCCCATCATATAAACCAATAAAACTCGATCGTTAACGTTTAATTTTGCGTTTTTTTTCATAAAAATGAGTTATTTTATACTATAATTACCTAATTAAAGTAAAATTTCCATAAAATTCACGAATTTCATCGTTTTTAGGGTTTTTATACCTCATTTTCCACGTATAAACACCGTCTTGACACATAATATTGTTATATGTACCATCCCAACCTACATTGGTATTGAATGATTCCCATATAATCTGACCCCAACGGTTGAAAATAACAAAAGAATAGTTAAAAATGTCTACTCCGGATGTAATTATTGGTTTAAATACGTTGTTTTTCTCGTCTCCATCAGGTGTAAAAGCATTTGGTATGTAAAATATGTCATTTGGACACAATTCCAACGTTACAGTGAACGTTTGGGGGTTAGAAACACACCCGTTATCCCATCTTACACCTTGGAATGTGAATATTCCGTCCATATTCCATGTGATTAATAAATTTTGTGTCTGTGTTGTGTCACCAAACACATACCATTCGTTAAATCCACCACTTGGAGAGTTTAAACTGAACGCATCTTGTACGGTATCTCCCTCGCATATTTGGTGATACTCTGTATTTTCACCGACAATACCGTTTGTAACTGGAATTATTGACGGTCTTGAGTAAGTTTGTACAAATATTGACGTATCAAACATACATCCTGATTGTGTATAGGTGTATGTAACCTCATCAAGACCAAAAAACCCATTATTTGGACAATATTGATTACCAATTACATTGAATCCATTAAAAGTTCCATTAGGTGGGGTTGCAATCAAGTTAATACAGTTGTCGTATTCACAGAAGGGACCTACTTGAGTGATAACAGGAATGATATTTAATACAACTATAGAAAAAGTTTGTGGTGATGATTGACAACCAAGTTGATTTACACCAATAACCGACAAAGTATTAGTGTGAAGACTGCCATTTACTCCAGTTACATCCAAGTTTATTTGATTTGTACCTTGTCCTGTGGTGATATTTCCCATCGTGTTGGTCCAAACGTACCCAAGGTTAGGAAAAACACTCGAAACGTTGTAAAAATTAATTGTAGAGTTATAACAAACGGTATCTGAACCTGTAATTGGGTTGATTGTGACCATTGGCGGGTCAACTAATGTGGTTGTTCCTACCGCAGGACAGTTATATTGATCAAAAACCGTAACAGATTGTTGTCCCGAACAAAGATTTATTGCAGTTTGATTAGTTTGTCCGTTTGCCCATTGGAATGTATAGGGAGCAACTCCTGCAATTGGGTTCACAGTTGCAATCCCATCACAATATCCAAAACAAGTTGGGTTAGTAATTGCAATTGGTGGTACAGGTAGTGGTGGTGGGTTGAGTAAGGTTGCGGTTCCTGTGTAAGTACAACCTGCGGCATCTACTAAATTAAAGTTATAGTTCCCACTACATAGATTATTTAAAGTAAAGTTTGTACTTCCTCCATTCCAAGATATGGTAGTTATACCTGTTCCACCATTTGGTACAACTGTAATTGTTCCATCACATCCATTATTACAATGTGGATCTTGTAATATGACGTTGGGTGGTGGTAATGTAGGTGGGCCAGGTGATACAAACACAGTATCAGGGCCAAGATTACCCGCACCTCCCATACATGTAGACCAACCTGTGTTACAAGTAGGATAAACAAGATGACATGTGTAATTAGCACCTCCTTGAGGTGGATTAACAGTGATTGTTGGGCCAGTACCAATTGGGTTAGGGTTACCAACTTGATACCAAGTTAAAGTTGGTGTTACTGTTGGTCCTGATGGTGTCCATCTATATGAATTATTTGTTGTCGTCCAAACAGTTGAGTTTCTTCCTGGTACAGGAATTGCAGTATTACCTAGTAAGTTATGTATTCCTTGTACTGCGGTACCTCCTGCCCATTGAACGCAATTTGGTTTATTTGCGATATGATTTTCAATAAGATTTGTTGATTCATAAATTACAATATGAAATGTTCCTTGTAAGTTTGTACATGAAAACATTGGTACACCAATCCAACTAACAACTAACTTTCTACATGGTGCAACTCCTTGTACTTGATATCTTATTTGTCCACCAATTCCAGGGTTCCAATCTTGCCAAGGACCCATAATACAATTTTTAGGAACATTGAATCCCGCATTTGGTATTGGGGTAGTTGTAAATGTTGTAGGTTGTCCTGCTAAAAAAGAAATCCAACCATTGGACCCTACCCAAAATTGAGTATAAGTGTTTCCGAAATAACAAAATGAGAATCCAATATTAAATGGCCCTTGTTGAGTATCGTCACCCATAAACAACTGAGTCCCTGTGTTGGTCTGTGTGACATAAGGAATGTTTGTTACACTATAATTTGTTGTTTGGTTTGGGTTTGTTCCACCAAGACCACACTGACTAAGATCTGCAGTTAATGTTGTTGAGTTGACACCACAAGGTAATAATTGGTCAGGTCCTAAGTAAGGACAATATTGTGAAAATACAAAAAGGGGAAATAATAGGAATAATAATATTTTTTTCATACTATAAATACGTCATGTAAAGTTGTTAGTTGGTTAACAATGAAAAGTCAAACAGGTTGATTGCTAATTTTTTTGTTTAGAGTCTTTCCATTCGATATAAATTGTATGCAAAACCATGAAATTTATCAACCCACAAAGAAATATTTCTAAAACCCAATGCCAATCAACTTGTGTTACACCTATGTGTGCACCAAACCACATGAATGAACCATATTTATTCATTAAGGTTAGATATAGATATTTCAAAAAATTTTTAAACATTTTTTTGATAAATATTTTACATTATAATAAAATTCAACGATAATTATCACATGGTAAAACGAATTATAAAAAATATATTAGATGTGTTATTATTCAGAAAAGGAGACGATTTTTTTGGAGTTTGGATTGGTGTCTTTTTTTGGATTTATATTATAACACAAATTGTGTTTAGATCATTATCAATTTATTTTCTCTACCTAAAATAAAAAAAAATAAAATAAAAAAATGAGTAAAGTAAAACAAAACAGTACAGTAACAGTTCATTACACTGGTCGATTGGAGGATGGTTCTATTTTCGATACTTCACACTTAGAAGGAAGAACTCCTTTGATTGCTAAGTTAGGTGAGGGTGCTTTAATTCTAGGATTTGAAAATGGTTTGATTGATATGGAAGTAGGTCAAAGTAAAACAGTTGAGATTGAACCTGATCAAGCTTACGGTCAAATGAACCCCGAATTGATAGGTGAGGTTACAAAAGATAAAGTACCTGCAGAAATTGAGGTTGGTCACACACTGCAGACTATGACACCACAAGGTCCATTGAATGTAAGAGTTGTTGAAGTTAAAGATGATACTGTTATTTTGGATGCTAATCACCCTTTAGCCGGAAAAAAATTAATTTTTGATTTGGAATTAGTTTCTTTGTCTTAATTTTTTTTTATATCTTTGTATACTAAAACAGTAATTATCATGACAAAAGTTCAAAAAGAAGCCAGCAAGTACAAAGATGTATCGACAAAAGAATTAAAAAAAACAATCAGAGGTTATAAATCATTGTCTAGATCTAATTCAGACATTTATAATTTTCTTTTCACTTTCATGATATTATTTTTAAGTACCTATTTGTTATTAGGAATTACTATTTTGAATTTCTTTTTATTGATGTTGGTTCACTATCTGTTTTTTTGGTTGTATTTACACAAATACAAAAAATCTAAATTAGTTAGTGATGTAGACAAAAAAGAGATCGATGAGATAATTGAAATTTTAGAAGGATACCTAAAAAAACGTGAAACAAAAAACCCCTCAAAATAGAGGGGTTTTCTTTTTTTACTATTTCAATTATTTACCAGTTCTTTTCATTCTCATGTCTAATCCTTTAAGTGCTAAGGCTAAACCTGCAAAAACTAAAGCAAAAGTGGTTGGACCTGTATATTTTCCAAGACCCGCCATTGAGTTTATGTCGTGCAACATAGTCGTAAGATCAAATTCTGAATATCCCATAATTTCACCCAAAGCAGTAATTGCTCCAACACCTGACATTCCTAATCCCCCTCTTATCAAACCTTTTTCTAATCTACCTCTTCTTCTTGATTTTAAATCGTCCATCTCATCCTCTTCAGACATTTCTCCCGACATATCACCCATTTCTGATTTTCTAACTTCTCTTTTCAAGTGTGAAAGTTCTCTTGGGCTCAAATCTGAAAGTACTTTGTCTTGTAGAAAATTAGCAATTTTTCTAACTCGATCTTGTTGAGACATGTCTTCACTTGAGTCAGTCTCCTCAAAGTCAACTTCTTCAAAATCGTATTCTTCGATCATATTCATATTAAGATCTTGAGTATCACCTTTTCTTGTTAACTCACCTTCATAAAGATTTCGATTTCTTTTTTCCTCTAAAACAATATTCTTAATTAATTTTGTCAATTCTCTTTCTGACAATCTGATTACTTTTTTCATAATTTTTTTATTTATAAATATCTTGTTGTTAGAAAAAAACTAAATAGTTAGATTTTTTAAATCAATATTATTAATTTCTTCTTTGTATTCATCACTTAGTTTAAGAGATCCTTTTGGAATATTGACTCTCACATAATCTGACCCAAAAAAATATTGTAATTCATCAGAAATAAATCTATGGAAATTGCCCTTCATGATATAATCATTCAAAAATGTAGGTGATATTTTCATCCACACATCAAATCTTTTATCTCCCCCGACAACTTCAATATCAACGGTTAGGTAATCATAATATTCACCAACTGAAATCATTTTTTTAACTCCATTAATTTGAAATTGGTAATCAACTTGAACTTGTATATCTTCAAAAATCTCACCTTCGAAACTGAAGACCATATCTTTTATGATCTGATTAACTTTTTTTAGTTTTTCTTCAGTGTACATATAACATAAATATATTAAAATAAAAAAACCACCTGACTGAGGTGGGTTTAAAATTATTCGAATTAGAAATTACATATTTTCATCAGTTTCTTCCTTGTCACTAACTTTTTCTCTTCCAACGTTGCTTGATAGTTCTGATCCAACAGTACCACCCATGGTTGCCATTATAAGGGCCGCTTGAAGAACTTGGTCTTGTGCCATCTCACCCATAGTTGCCCCAACTATCGCCCCCAATGTTCCCCAAATACCATACGCAATAAGTTTTCTTTTCAAATACTCATTTCTTGTGATTTCTTGTTTTCCACGACTGTCACCGTAATCGTAATATTTATATTTTTCACTAATTTCAGAAGACATTTCTTCAGAATTTTCCATTGTATCTTCAATGTCTTGTGCCACATTTGGATTTTGTTTTAAGAAATCAACTAATTGATTAAACTCGTCTATTTTTGTTAATTTTTCTAATTCAGATCTTGAAAAATCGCTTTCACCTTCCATGTCCTCAGATTGATCGATCCATTCTTCTTCATTTTCTTTCAAATATTGACGGGATGTTGCCTCTTGATGAAGACCTAAAATTCTAGATCTTTCACTTTCTGTTATAATAAAACTTTTATTCATACTTTTATTTTAAATATAAATACTAAAAATTCAAATAAAATTTATGAAATTAATACCTTTAACTTTAATTTTATCAGAGAATTTTTCTTTCAACCATTCGGAATAATATTTTTTTACCTCATCTTCATACATTGGAATGTATGAATTAAAGTCTTGAGGGATGGATGATCTTGTTACTAGTTCTTTATTTCCTGGATAATATAACATAGATATATCCAAATCATCGTAACTGATAAATCTGTAAACAATTTTTCCTTGTAAACGATCTTCCTCAACATCTAATTCACCGTATAACAAATCAAAAAGTTCAAAAACTACTTGTTGCATACAAGAAATATAATAAAAAAAATCAAAACTTCTACAATCGAGAAGCGGCTTTCATAATTCTAAGGAGTTGTTGTTCAAGAAATCTAATCTCTTGTAATTGTTGTTGATTTAAATCAATACTTTCTCCTTTGATGGATGCAATTTTGTTTTGAATTTTTGTGTGTTCGAACATTAGTTGAGAATAGATTTTCCCTTTTTCTTCATTAGTCATAATACAATGATATGTTATTTTATTTTTTTTTAAATACTTATGGTTTCTTGATTAGATTTTGCATCCAAAAAGTCATAGTACTGTTAATTATTTGTCTGATCGCATTTTTTATTGCCCTATCAGATAGTTCTTTGTCATTTTTTTGCAAGTAAGCTATGCCAGAACTAATCATAAGATTTCTTATCATTTCTATTTCTGAAGAAATTTTATTAAGTATTTCTTTTTTGTTGTCGTCAAAATTTTGTTGGTGTGATCTATATTTGATCATGTCATCGAAGTGGTCTTTAGTCATAAATAAAAATTGACCCGCCTCAAACATGTTAACCAAACCTGATTTTCTAACTAATTCTAAAAACTCGGCCAATTTTTGTTGTATTGATTTTGGTACAATATCATAATAATCCCCCAACCTTTCAAGATCATCAAGATTATTAATGTCAATCTCTTTTAAAAGATTTAATTGTTTTTCAGAAATTAATATTTTCATAATTTATCCAAAGTTATATCCTCTTGATGAGTCGAAAATAGTGGCGGCATCCATAAGGTCAGAAATGTCTTTAGGAATACTGGCTTTTCCAGGAGGGTTTAGTGGGATTGATTGTACCACGTTCATACTTTTTAGCGGCTCAATAACATTTATTTTATTTATTTTCCCTGTTTTGTCATATTCGAAGGTCCATCTTTTTACAGGAACAACGTATGTGTCTTGACCAGCCCCTTTACCAGGTAAATATTTTAATTCAAAAGCCCCTAAATATTTAGCATCACCAGCCTTACCGACACAATTCGATGACACAGGGTCACCACAATGATAACTACCCCAAAGAACTGACTTATCCTTTAAACCCTTTACTAAATCATCAACTTCAATTGGAACTGTTTTTACTTCACCTTTTCCTGAAACAATCAAACTAATTATTGCAACTTGACCTGGATTAGGAAAACTGTAATTTGGTTTTTGTTTATTCACAGAGTCTAATTTACCTCCAGTGTTTACAACAGCAGGAAATACATTTTGAGAATATATCTGATTTTGGGTAACATCAGGAATTAAAATACCATTTGTTGAGATAGTTTTCTTAAGGTTTGTTAAAATATTTTCTCCTCGGGACTTTGCCAAATTCAGATTAGAACCATAATCTTTTTCTGCGTTTGGGTTTGTGGTTGAAATTATAGTATTATTAGGATCATCTGCCCCACCACCTTTTCCCCACGCTTTTTGGATGAAATCAATGGGTTGAGACACAACATAATTTTCGGTATCATACCATGTTTCTTTTCCATTATAGGCGTTACTCGCTCCTGCATAAATTTGTAAACTCTGTAATGCCATATTTTTAGCATCAAATATTGTTTTTGCTTCAGGGTTTGCGTCAATTGCTTTTTTTACTTCAGTCCAAATTGCAGGTATGAATTTAGTTGAATCCGAATTTCCCGGCGCAAAATCTACCTTCAAGACAGGAACGTTCACAGTAATAAAAGTTTGTGAGGGGGTTGGTTGAGCAGGTTGTGCAGGTGTTGGGCTCTTTTCCAACAAAATGTCGTAGTTTAGATTTGAGGAACTTTTTTTTTGATTCAGATATCTTTCTTCTAAAATTAAATTAGATCTCTGTATTGACCTTATTCTACTGTAACTTTTTCTCATATTCATAAATACTTCATAAAACAAAAAACCCCACCTTTAAGAGATGGGGTTAAATATTAATTTTTTTATTAGATGTTTTATTTATTCGGCAGGTTCGAAATATCCTTTAAATGTTATTCTTATCTTACCACCCTTTTGGTCTTTACCTCTTGTTGGAGTACAAATTGGTTCAGTATTTGGTGTTTCGTTAGGTGTTTGACAAGGGTCTTTTCCGTTAGTGTTTGTACAATTTGTACACCCATAAGGGAAAACACCGTAAATACCAGTATTTCCTCCAATAAATTTATTTTCTATTGTTCGGACACTTTTACCATTTGCAAGCCAATCAGGACCCCCAATCAAATCTATGTGCATAATACAGTTAGCCCCATGAATACAACTCAAATCAAGCCCTTCATTACCATTTTTAGCAACATTTGTGCTCCATTCAAATAAATTAGTACCTGTAGGCCAAGCTTGTGATGGACAGTTTTGAGGAACAGTTCCGAATGTTATATTACCCGAAAATTTTAATGTAGGTGTGTAAGACAAAGTATCGTTTGGTTTCAACCATACAGACCCTTGCAGTCCTGAACCTGTTGGAATACCAAAAATGCCATCAACAGATTGAACCCAAGTGGAATCTGCTGGAGCATCGATTGTTAGAAACATTTGAACGCTGTCTTTAGTTGAATTTACAACTTCAAACCCTGTGTTTTCGAAAGTAGGGTCAGTAGGGAAGTTACTATTTCTTGAGCAATTTGTCCATAGAATTAGTCCTGATATTACAAGACCCATTCCGATTAAAATTTTTGTGATTTTTTTCATAATATTATTTTTTTAGTAATAAATATATCAATAAAATAAAAAAACCACAATTTAGTTGAGAATAATGTTACTGATAATAAGAAATGGATTTCGTCAATTGCGTCTGCATGATACGCCCAAAACGCTCAGAAATGGACAAGTAGTATGTTAAATGTGATTAGAATTTACGATTTGAAATAAATTCAACTAATTACATTATAATTGTAATTTCTTCTTGATCACTTGTTAACTTTGCAATATTTTTTTTCAACTCACGTTGTGAAATTCTGTTCAAACATCCAATAACTTGTTTTCTTTGAGCCAAATTTGTTGTTTGGTCAGGGAATAAAGTTCCTATTGGGCTTTGTGTTGCGACCACATCATAGAGTTTATCGTTTAAAAATCCTTCGAGTGACCCGTATTCTGATTTGAATTGAGTTTCAAGATCTCTAATATCGCTCATTGTTTTTAATTTACAAATTTCAGTTGCGATACTTTGTTCATCAACAGATAACCAATCAAAAGATGATTTTATATTATCTTCCACACCTTGTATTTGAGATGAGGTTAAACCTTCTTTAGTTAATCCATAAATGTAGATTTGAATAAATCTTTTTTCAGGCTCTCCTTTAACTTTTGATGGATCATAAACATTTTTATCTAAATCTGATGGTTGATAATTTTGTGCTGAAGTTATCCAACTTTCTATTTGTGTATCATAATATGGTAAACCCAAATTATTTATCCCTTAGGAAAATAAGATTCCCATCTTTTTTCATGTTCAAGTTCCACTTTGTCTTCAATTTTACGTGTCAAGAAAAAAAGTTTATTTTCAGCATCATCTTTTTTTGTTTTACTCAAACCCGAGGCTTGAATTTTTTCAACTAAGTTGTTTCTAAAATTGTGAATTTTACTCATAAACTTAGAAACATTCAAATTCCAATCGGCTCTCTTATATTCTTTATCGGAACTCAGGTCTTGTTTCCCCCAAGAATTATCTTCTTTTGGTATCCACGCATTAACGGCATTAGTAATTTCCTCATAGGAATATGAACCAAGCAAAAGTTTATGTTTTTTTAGATGTATTTTATTATCAGAAGTAACCGTAGTTGTTTGTGTGGGTAGATTTTGTTTTATTTGAAGAGTTGTTTCAGGTTTGGTGTTAAAAGTCACTCCTGATTGAATTGAGTTTATTCCAATATTGTTTTTTGCTTCAATCCAATTATTAGTACCCTCTTTTTTGAAAAAGTATTTTGTTTTAGATCCGTCTACCAACTTCAAATATTTATATGGATCACATTTTTTTGGGACATATTTTTCGCAACCAACCTTTGGTATACTCAAATATTCTTTTTTGTCCTCATGTAGATCGGACTCAACTAAATTATTATATTGATTTTCAGTGATTACAATTTTCATTTGAAATCAAATTTTTTTACCTCCTGAAGATAATTTATCGTCAAACCTTCTTCTAATTTTTTTGTAAGACTCCATTTCATCGATAATGGTTTTTAAAACATCAATTTTTTCCTCTTTTGTCGCAATTGAATTTCTTAAAACGTTCATGACACCTGAATACAAATCATTATCATACATGTTTTCGTTTATTACACGATTTACAATACGTTTTAGATCAGATTCGCTAAGTTTTGTTACTTTACTCATTATAAAATACTTTATAATAAATATACTTAATCCTTAAAAATTGTTAGAGTTGAACTTTTTCCATAGTTATCCAAGTGATCAGAGGGTTCCATTTCTTCACCCTTAAACTGAAAAGAATCAATCACCGACCAAAACTCTCCTGTTGGTAGAAATATCAACCCCTCGGTCCATGTAAAATCATAAGGGTATATTTTCATTTCACTTTCTATTTCATAAGAATGAATGCCCCCTTTTGATTCATCTACGGAAAAATATACGTCATGGTTTGATGAGGTTTTGATATCATACTCAATATCGTGTTCTGTTTGTGAAATATCTTCAATATTAAACTCGAAAACAATCTCACTATTTTCATCAAATAACTGAAAATGTACGGTTCCATTATTAAGAGGGGTCGACAAATGTAAAAGATCTCCATCATACATATCAAACCCCTCGATGTGAGTATCAATGTCCCATCTTATTTCAGAGTAATCCCCATCAATGGAGTCTTTGAGATCATCGATAATTTTTGTTTCTTCATGAGTTATGGATTTAGCAACAAACTCACCTTCCCATCCATAAACGTTTAAAGTGTATTTCATTAATATATTTTGTTCTCAGAAATTTAAAAACAATAAAATTAATTGTCAAATAAAAAACCCCACTTGATGAGGTGGGGTTCTAAATAAAATATTAATAAATTTAATTAAACTTACAAAAATAATTTCCATTATTTTCAATTGTATAAGATTCATATCGTGGTCCCCCGTCGATGAATTTAGATAACGTAACTTCACCTGTGAACTCCTTGTATGGACTACTTCCTGGAGCATCTTGATCTCCTGCTTGAAATTTACAATCTCCAATAGATTTTATTGCAACTCTACAGAAAGGTTTACCATCTACATTGAATGTAATTGCGTTATATGATGGTCCTCCATCAATAAAATTACTAACAACAACGTTTCCGTTCATTTTAACTTCTGGTCCTGAACCAACCGTTCCATCATTTCTAGCTCTCAAAAGTTCATCACAAGATGGTATTTGACTGTTTGGTTGTTAATTATTTTTATCTTTTAAAGAATTTATAAACTCATTTAAACCTTGGAAAAAACGTTGTCTAAAATTTGGGTTTTGAGGTATTTTAACAGCATTAATAATATTTAAAATTTCTTCGGCTTGTTTTTTGAAATCTTCAGTCGATTGGTCCGAAAGTTTTTTTATTTCGGCCCGTATACTTTCAATATCTTCGAAATCCCCTAATTGTCTAGGGTTGACAGGTTTTGGAATAGGTGGTTGTGTTGGTCCTGGTTCTGGTTTATCTGGAATTGGGTTTTCAACCAAAAAAACTTTTTTATGAAGATTTAATATTCTTGTTCTTTCATCTTCAGATAATATTGTTCTTTTCATTATATTTTAATTAAAAATTTTATTTTTATAATAAATATATCAAAAAACAAAAAAGTGTGGACCCGTTTATCTAAGATGACAACTTAAGTGGATTATTTAATAAATCAAAAAAAACCCGAAGGGTTCGGTCGGTCGATTTTTTCCGACGAAGTCGGGACGGTCGGTATACGGCCCCCATTTAAAAGGAAGAATTTTAAAATTTCACCCTTTCTTTTATTTTAATTATTTGCCAAGTTAAATCCACTTGTAAATTCAAGCTCACTAACACCAAAAACTTTATCTTTTTTATCACCAACAGGAATACCGGTTTCCATGTTTATTATTGCTCTTACAATTTTTTTACCATATTTGTCCCAAGTCAATTTATCGGTTGTTTTTACCCCGATTTGGTTTGCAACAACTGACGCATAATTGTTTGGGTCATTCGATCCATGACCGAATGGGGCATATTTTTTAAATAAATTAATTAAACTCGTGGGGGTTAATCCTTTTCCAAAATAATTATTTTTCAAATTTTTCACTCCGGCCCTTACACCATACTTCATGTCTTTAAACATGAGTTTTCCATTTACATTACCTGTCAAACCTTCCCAAGCGTCCGGCGGGTTCTGAATAAGAGCCATAGGGTTTTTATAGGGAAGGGCCCAACCTGCGGTGGATCCTGCAATAGATGTTTGGTCCTCTTTCATGATTTGTAATATTCTTTGTACATTTTCTTGTAAGTTCATACTAATAAATATTATCGTTTTTTAGGTTTTTTATATTGGTAACGATCAGTCTCTCTATTAGTTATGGTTGTTAGCTCACCCTCACCGTCGTCATCATAAACCTCATATTCTTTATATTTTCCTGTAAAATAATCAAACTCAACACAATCACATTTAATTCCCGTTTTCAAAGTGAAATACTCAAGAAGAACTTGTGAAAAAACTTTTTTTCTGTTAATTGGAATAAAACTTTCAAAATCATCTAAAAATTCATTAGCTAAAGATAATTCTTTTTTACATCCTTTTGTAATTGGCCCCCCACGCCAAAGAGTTGCAAAATCACTACCATCAGAAGAAAAAACATTTCTATAATAACTATCTTCATCATAAGGGTCAACAACTAGATCACCAATAAAACTATTGAGATATTTTAAAAGAACTCTTCTATACTGATCTTTAGAGATGATGTATTTCATATAAAGATAAATATTGTAAAAAACAAAAACCCCCTATTTATTAAAGTTTTTTTTCACCATATAAAGTTGAATTTAAAAATACCGTATTATTTTCTAAATACCAAGAACCAACAACTCCTGTTTGTTTTGAACCACCCATAGTGTATGGATTTTTATCACTAATAAAACCAATACTGTTACATTTCAAATGAGTTCCATCTGTAAAAGTTCTAAATGAACCCGAAGAGCAATATTTTAAAAACTCTTTGAGAGTTTTTGGTTTACTTATACTTAAATCTTCATTTTCTTTAATGACACGTTGTACAATACGAGCCAAATCGGATTCAGTTAATCTTATAATTTTTTTCATAATTTAATATCTTTAGAAATAAATATACCCCTCTTCTATAACATGGAAAATTTTTTCCAGAAATTTTTTTTCAGTTTTTGGGTTCTATTTGAAAGGGGGGTCTTGTTTTATAGAAAATAAAAAACCCCACTTGATTGGGTGGGGGTTAGTATCTTAAAGATTACACCATCCGAGACAAATCTTACCGAATGTAATCTTCTTTACAAATAAACAAAGATTTTTTTTCATAATTAATTTATTAATAAATACTTCAGTTAGACAAAAACCTCATTAGAAAAAAAATTATTGAAAAAACATTTTATTTGTATTTTTATTTAAAAAAATGCATATATTTGTAATATAAATCTAAAAACATTATGAAAAACTTAATTCCTATCTTCCTTTTCTTCTTACTTTCTTCTTTTGTAATTTTAACAGATTCAATTGATGTATATTCTATAAAAAATACAAAAGATCAATCATTAATATTGGATTCCATTAATTTGCATGTCACGGAAGTGGATTATTCTAGAAATATTAATCGGACAGACTATTTAAACGAAAAAAGATCAACCGATACAAAATATACGATTGATCTTAAATCTAATAACGTTTTAGTGATTCATTCTGATGGTAGTTTTGTTAAATTTGATTCAGTAACAATATCAGAAAAAAACAATATTTATGAAGTTTCTTATTTTGATGATGACATTTATGGAAATGTTTCTAAAATATATTCAACAATTCATATTGACAAAAATAATAATGAAGTAACTTATACTGAAGTCAACTTGGACGACAAGAATGACTTAAATTTATACCGGTTTACTAAATTTGAAATTAAAGTGGATTAATTATCTTGGTCCACCTTCACCTGAAAATCTTTTTACTAAATTTTTGGTAATATCGTAATTATCCGGGGCGCCTTCGTAATCATTTTTTTCTATATCCGCTTCATCGTTAAGTCGATCTTCAGGTTTTAAAATGTAGTATCCGTTACTACCACATTTTATACCGTGTTTACCTAATCTAACCATCATAAGAAGATATTCACCAAGAGTACCGTTTCCCCATTTTTCACTAAGATTTAAGCCACCTACACTAGATGCCATATCAAACAAACTTGTACTTGTATGATTATCAAACCAAGCCCCATCTTTTTTGTATGTTAAAATAACATCAGGACACTTACCTTTTTTCATCATGTCATAATATTGTTCTCTGTTATTTGGATTTGATTGTTCTCCTTCTTCTTTGATAACTCGTCTGACGATACGAGCTAAATCTGATTCTGTTAATCTAACTATTCTTTTCATAATTTTTTTATTTATAAATAAATATACAGATCTTCTATAAGTGGGAAAATTTTTTTTAAGTAATTTGGGTTAATTTAAAATGGGGGTCGTGTTTTATGGGAAATAAAAAACCCCACTATTTTTTGTAGGGGGGACTAATAGATTGGTTATTAACAATTTTGAAATGGTGTATAACCTTGACTTGGTTTTAACCATGTGAAACAAGTTATTCCATCATTTTTTTTAACACCTAAAATTGAACTTTCTTGATCATTCATAACATAAAAAACCAAAAATTTTGATGTACCTTCTGGTAGGGTTTGAACCCAACCCTTATAATTTGAATAACTTTCTTTATATTGCTCGGCCGTCCCCATATCAATTTGACAGTTCATACTTCTTGGTACCGGATTTCCGGTTATCTTCACTAAATAAATTTTATTATCTTCTACTATCTTACATAAACCAGCATCATCCAATTTATTATTGTTAATAAATTCAGTAAGACTAGGTAATTTATTTTTTTGTGTAAAACCACTACCCAAAAAACCAAATGTCCCTTCTCTATTTTGTAAACTTTGGGGTAGTTCGTCCCAATTGGTATCAATTAATATTATTTCTTGTGGTGGTGTATCACCAGTTGTGTTTTCCATAATCAATGGTTTAACATTTCCCATTGTTGATTCTAGTAATTGTTTGAATCTATTTCTATCCATAATTTTGTTTTATTATAAATATACCGATATTCTATATGGGGAAATAGTTTTCCAATTTTTCCCAAAAATTTTTCCAGAAATTTTTTTGTGAATACGTTACAGAGGGGATTGACCCCCCCTCCCGACCTGACAGAATGTCATATATGGGGGGGATACGGAGGGGGGGAGGGGGTCTTTTGATAGGGAGGGCCCCATGCCGTAGTGGTAGGGGTTGACATAGTGTCGGTATAATAAATTTCTAAAAAAAAGTAGATCGTTTATTTGGTGGTGTCATAACAAATCAATATCTTTGTATTGACAATGTGGGACATATGTCGGGCTGGGGGAAACAAACTCCTTGGAGCGTAGACTCCGACCTACCTTATATTTTTTTTTATAAGGATCCCCACGTTTAATTAATGAAATGATTTGTCAATGTCAAATCATATTGTTATCTTTATGGTGTTATGAAAAATGTCCTTATACTACTTCTTCTTCCCCTCTTTAGTTTGGGGATCTCACTTATGGTTATAAGAACCTTTCCTTGTGAACCACTTGTCGAACCAACATATAAGAATCGTTATGTTTGATCCCCTATATTATCTTGGTGTCTTTTGTGTAGTTCTTACTATATCGTTTCTTCTATTATTATTTTTTGGAATCCTTTGTCTTAGGTTTTCCCCCCACTCTAAACTTACTGATTGGTTTAGACGAAATCTAATCACCGACCAAGATCTTGAACCTTAGACAACGAGTGATCTCGAATTAGTTTGTTAACAGTCATTAGATCACTATCTGACAGTGGGGAGTTAGAGTGAATATACTCAATAACGTCTGCCATGTCTGTGTTGATTAGTATCCATCCTTGTTGTCTGATTCTGTTATTAACCTCTATTCTTTTATACTCACAGTAACCTGTAAGGGGTTCATTTCTATAAAGTACCATTACGGAACCATTATCTTCTTTTACTTCTGTAGTGAAATTGTTGATTAATTCTATCATAAGGGGGAATTTTGTTAATAAATATTTGTCATTTTATTTGTTTTTGTCAAAATGTCAGTCTCACGTTGCACACGACACAATCCCCTCACCACATATTCCCACTTTTTACCCATAGTGTTCTACCCACTTTTTACCACCAAAATTGGTCCTCTTGCTATGACCAGTGTAAAAAAATCCCCTCTCTTGACCCCTACAGAACCATTTTTTTTACTATCTATAAAGTCCAGCAAAAAAAAGGTAGTAATAGTACACTTTGCGTGGACAGTCCTTTAGGACGTTAGAAGTATAACTTAATGACATAATATAGACATCTTCAACGAACCTTTAGGTGACCAACTTAACATCTGACACACTAATAATAGACGACTCTCAAACTATGTAAACCATGTATAATATTTCATTTACTATTGTTAACCGAAGGTTCTATTTAATTATGAACCTCATCTACATAACTCGAATGATCAACCAATATAAACCTGTGGTAAGAAGTGGTAACACTTTATCTGAAAGGTTTAATAAACTGATCACTTAATCGTTTAATATTTCGTCTACTTGTAAATGGGGGTCATTAGTGAATGGGGAGAGGTCGAAGACCGATTAAATGGGGGGATCATGTATAGAGTCTATACATAAGAACCTCATCATGTATAAAGCATCATGTATTTTATACATATTCCTTTTTGTAATACACGTTACAGTAATCTACATTTCGATAAAGTATATGTGGTAAGAAGTGGGACTTACCGTGAATAGATATGTAAACGGTAAAATATATCTTATTTACCGTATGGTCTGATTATGACGGTAAAAGAGTATAGGATAAAATTATGAGGTGAATTCCGAACGAAGTGAAACGAGTGTAGGACTATGAACCGAATGATTTAATCGTATACTCTTATTTTTTATTAGTATAATAATTAAGATATTCATACGTTTTACAACCGACTTTACCATCGACAAGTAATAATGATTTTGGTGTATAGTTGGGATCTGTGTTAATATCATTTTCTATTTGTACAAGTTCGTTTGTTTTTGTTTGAAATGTCTCCACAGCCTTTTTGGTTTTTTTTCCAAAATACTTGTCTGATTTATTTCCCAAGATTTTTGCTATACTATTAACATCATAAAACGTATCATCTAAGTTCATTAACATGTTTTGAATTTCCTGAACACTATCACCACTCATTCCATACTTGATACTTTTTTTATTGTTACAATCTTTTATTTGATCTACTGTTGGAGCTTGTATAAATGTATTTTTATTTCCTTGTGAAGGGTTTTGACCTCCTGAATTTGGTGCCAAACATCTTTTCATATAATCATTTAATGAACCATTTTTTGCCGTATCATATAGTGGAAGTTGTTGAAAGTCTTTTTGTGCTATTGTTAAAAAATCTATTGGTGAAAGTTCGTAAAATTCATCCGGATAGGCCCAAAATGGTTCTGATTTTTTAAAATCAATGTTATTATTTAAATTTTTAAGGTCCCAATCTCGCTGTGAATTATCATTATAACCCACTGGTGTCCATTTAAATTTGTGTAGTATATGGTTTGGATCATTTGAAAAAATATGACCCATTCTTGGTGACATATAACCAGATTGTTTTACCACACCATTTTCTAATTTAAATCCATATTTTTCCTTTACGGTATCACAAACCAATTTTTTCCAATTTTCTTCTGTTACAGGATATGGTGTGATTATTTTATATTGACCACCTGTTGCTGGTTGATAAATTAAATTATCAGGAGTAAAACCACTTCTGTGCCTGTAAAATTTAAGAGGAGCACTGTTGTACATATTAGTAAAATTTTTAGGTTCGTACCTTTCTTCAAAAATTAAATTGGTTTTTTTAATTCTTTTATCTCGATGAAGTAATAAAATGTTTTTTTTCTCTAATTCAGTAATGATGATTTTTTTCATGAGTTAAATTTTATTTCTATAAATATAACTTTTAAGTAAAAAAAATCTACTTGATCTTACAGTATACTCTTTAAATCTTATCACAACTGATAATAAATGAATAGGGAAACATATCCTCCATGTCTTGTCTAATTTGTTCTAACACCGTGTTAACATCCCCCATTCTGTTGTAATATGTGTGTGTTTCTTTTCTTGTGTCAACTTTAATTACAATCGAATATATGTCTTCACAGTTTAGTATTTGTGAAATAGAAACTTCTCTGTATGGAAGATCGTTGATTATGTTAAAATAATCCACCATAGAATTATTAAGACTACTGGGGGTCATTCATTTCGGTTTTTATTCGAAGAATTTTATTTATTCTCTCATAATATTTCTGATCATGGTAAGTTGTTAATTTGATGGGTGCTATTACTTCTAATCTAAAGTTTTCAGGCCTGATTAATCCTTCTACACATTTTTCCATTCTTTTTTGATACATTGCACAAACATAATAACTCATGGGATTTTTGTTTGGAATTTTTAATATAACATGGTATTTCCCTTTAGTATAAGTTACCTCATACTGATCCCTTGTGAACTTATCTTCTACTAAGGTGTGGAAATATTCTTCTAAGTAGTTCATATCTCTTTTAATGGTTCTCCTGTTTCTTTTACTTTAAATTGTGTTACTTGATTGGTTCCGCTATTACCTCGTTTACCTGTAATGTGTTTTAATAATCCTCCGTTATAAAATTTGTTTGGTGTGTCAAATGTTTCCCCTCTGAAGTGAAGAATTCCTTTTGAGTCGAGTATTACATCATAGTCTATTCCTTTGTATGTTCTAACCAACATTGTATCTTTACCAAAGGTTTGTGCAATTTTAACTAATCTTTCATCTGTTGATCCTGTAACTTGTTCTTCTTTAATCTGATCCATACTGATTGATTCTGCACCGTAGATATTCATAAAGTTGATGAACTCACCTGTTAGTGTATCTTCATCGTCTTTGAACCACTCTCCGACAAGTCTTCTACTATCAAGAATTGCATGTAATAGTTTTTCTACCTTATCTATATTATCAACCTTGAAGGAAGATATAATCTTATATCCTATTGGGGATTTTGTACGGTTGAGTTGGTACTCACGTTGCGTAAGTGATATTGTTTTTCCGATTTTTTTATCGGTTGTGTCAAGTTCTCTTCCGAGAACATCGTAGTATTCGCCTAAATAGATATAACCTTCCATAAGGCAAATATAAGAAAAAAAATTTGATTAGTTACATAACATCAAAATAATCGTCATTCAGATGTGATAATTCATCTACTATAACGAATAACTCTTTATCAGTTAGGTTTGAAAGTATTTCGATACTTTCAGCAACTAATTTACCTTTTGAATCATATTCATTTATTTCTGCGGTAACCACACCTTTGGATAAATAAAACGACTCTATTTCTTTTTTCGGTGATAGTTCTAAAGCTATTACTAATCCTTTATCACCATCACTACCAGGTATTGTATATGCATCATTCATCATGTAGTCCTTAATATAACTCTCAAAAAGTTCTCTTGGTAGTTCTCCTGTCTTTGTGTAGATTTTTGGGATAGTAAGTCCTGTGTCTTGCATAACTTGATATAAACCATCCTCTTCTATTGCTTTAAGTAAGCCAGACTTTTTATTTTCTTCCCTTAATATTCTTCTTATGGATTCTTGTAGGTTCATATTAACAATCTCCTATTCCGTAAAATATACAGTCAACTATTTCACTGTCGTCTTTATCAAAGATATAAACATAGGAATCCTTATTATTTATTCTATCGTAACATAAT
>Ga0194123_10001149_pt1 | contig 41860 bp, 35 predicted proteins | sample TA2MahsurfametaG_5_FD_155479 | JGI IMG/M metagenome (GOLD analysis project Ga0194123, IMG submission 155479) | Freshwater microbial communities from Lake Tanganyika, Tanzania - TA2015023 Mahale A surface | ecosystem: Environmental > Aquatic > Freshwater > Lake | place: Tanzania: Lake Tanganyika... | reverse complement strand
GACGCAGATATAAAAATTAAGCCTCAAGATCTTCATTAAGAATGATCACATCAAACCGTAAGCTTGTAATGCATCGATAATCTCATTAAGTTTTAGCCCGATTCGATAGAAATTACCTCTTATTGCAACGGCGTCGCTGGAGTATGTCAACAAGCTAGTGTAATTTGTCAACGTATTTGATGTTCCACCCGCTGTTATATTATTAGTGATATCAGACACTGTTACTTTTGCAACAGGCGTTGTGTTGAAGAATCCAAGACTTGTAAGTGTACTATCACCAATCTTTATATCATCTCCGCCTAAAATTACGTCCACCTGATTGCTTCCACGTTTTCCAATAGTAATCGTATTATCGCCGGCAGTTGAAGCACCGATGTTAATGTTTAGCGTCCCGCCAGCAGCTGTGCTATTTCCGATAGCAATCGTTTGAGTTTTCCCAGAAGCTGTGATGGCGTTTCCAATTTCAATTGTATTTGTAGCAGATGAACGACCGATTGTAATCGTGCCCGTGGTCGTTTCACCACCTATTCTATACGTTGAGGCTGCAGATCCTGTTAAAATTATGTTTCCTGTTCCGGCGCGTATTGTCGTTGAAGAAGCACCTGTCGTATTCCCAATTGTCGTTGTCGTCGCAGTACCTGTCTGCCCCGTTAAAGACACAGTGTTATTGCTTAAAGTTCCAACGATGTCTGTGCCATTTTTGAAGTAGATGCCTTTTGCTGAAACAGCACCCAAGAACGTGTCACCTACATTGCTTTGCACAAGAGCATAATTTCCGTCAACACTGTGATTTAGATCTTTGTGACCAACGAATGCGTAAGCATTTGGGAAAGAAGTCTGTGTAGCAGGCAATGAGCCGATTTCCCAAGCGCCAACTGTGGCATCTGTGTATGTTGTGGATGAACCTGTTATGACTGTGGATCCGCCTGATCCTGAAAGCGTAATTCCACTAGATCCTGCATAGAGATTCAGGGAATTATTTCCGTTGATAGAAGTTGCGTTTCCTGTGAAAGTTGCAAAAGCAGAACCAGAAAGTGTGGTGAAAAAGCTTGATATCGTCCCTAGAGTCGATGTTCCGTTTTTTACATAAATGCTTTTTCCTGATACTGCACCTAAAAATGTGTCGCCAACGTTGCTTTGCACAAGAGCATAATTTCCGTCAACACTGTGATTTAGATCTTTGTGACCAACGAATGCGTAAGCATTTGGGAAAGAAGCCTGTGTAGCAGGCAATGAGCCGATTTCCCAAGCACCGATCGCAGCATCTGTGTATGTTGTAGATGAACCTGTTATGACTGTGGATCCGCCTGAACCAGACAGTGTTATGCCACCTGAACCTCCGAGAATTTTTGTCGAAGAAGATCCAGTCACGCTTCCGACGCTTAAATTACACGCCAGCGTCTCAGCGCCGTTAAAAGATATTTCTGATTTTGATGTTGCGCTATTGAAATAAATCCGACCTAAAAAATTCGTGCTTCCAGATGAAGTAAGGTAAATTCCTTTATTCCACGGAGAATTAATAAAGGTTTCTCCGGTATCGAGCTGCGCTATGGCATAGTTACCCATGCCGTTTAAAGTGGTAGAGTTTATCGAGTGATTTAGACTACTATTTCCGAAAAACGCCACTGTTCTAGGATATCCAACCAGCGGCAACGAACCGAGCTCCACTGCGCCGGCGGTGACTTCGCCCCTCGACGTCATCGGCGCTGAAATATTCACTCCACCGATTCCTACAAATTCATCACCGGCCGCGATGTTAACTTCGGAGGCAGTGGCGGTATTGCCAATTTCGACAATTTGATTTACGGCAGTTGGTGCTATTTGGATTGAACTACCGGCGCTGACATTAAGGGCTATGTCTCCGCTGCCAGCATTGATCGTAGTGGATGAAGCGCCGGTCGTCGAACCTAAAGTGACAGTTTGAGCTGCTGCTCCTGTTGCGATGTTCGTCGTTCTAGCTACTGCCGTGGAACCAAGATTGATCGTCGTTGCAGCGTTGACAAGATTGAATGTTGCAGCAGTTGTCGTGATATCGCCGCCGTTTACAGCCAGGTCGCCAGAAACAGTTGCAGCACCGTTGATCGTCGTCGTTCCGCCGTTCGCGGAACCTATATTGACATTAGTCGTCGAGGACGAAGCGCCGCCTGTTCCCAGGTTGACTGTTTTTAAGGCGGTGGCGGAAGTCGTGCCAGTACCGAAATTATAAGTAGCACCAGACGTCGTATTACCTATCGTGAGTGATGTAGCAGCGCCAAACGCATTGACTGTCGCTAAGTTTGTATTGAATAGTGTTAACGTACCGGTCGAAGTTCCCGCTATAGTCGGATTCACACCGTTGACGTTTAGCGTAGTAGCGTTAGCTAGCGTCACCGTCGCATTGTTGATGGTGGCTGTTCCTGTGGAAGCGCCGAGGGTTAACGTGGTTGCCGCTCCTCCGACGTTGAGAGTGGTGGCCGTCGTGTTGAACAAGGTCGCAGTTCCAGCCGTTGTTGTTATATCGCCACCGTTAACTGCGATATCTCCAGGCGTAGTTATATTGCCGGTCGTATCGTCGATCGTTACAGCTGAATTTTGAATTAATTTTCCTGTCGTAGAGTCAAAACGCACGATTGCATTATCAGTTGCGCTTGATGGTCCTACAACGTCTCCTGATCCGCCTCCTCCGCCCCCCGCAGATGATGAGATAGTAACATCTCCGTTTGATCCAGTCGTTATAGTTACGTTTGATCCGGCGATTAAAAATTGAGCTTTATTGACACAAGCCCAACTTTTTTCATGCCACATCAAATATAAAAATCCATAATTCGTAGAAATAGACTGATACGCGGAACCATCAATGAAGCTGCCGTTAGCACTATAAACCTGTATGGGCAATGTTCCTGCAGTTCCAGAAAAATCCTTAATAATAACAAGTTGTCCAACCCTAGGATTTTTTGGCAATATAGTTGAGACATATCCTGATGATGGTGTAGATGTCGTAGAATAAGATGTAGATACAAGAGCAACAGTGACGTGATCCTCTAAGGCTACGATCCACTTGTTTGATTCATTGATAGAATATGCTTTTTCTGAAACGGCTAATTTACCGTTCAGCGCTAAATCAGCAGGAGAAGATGTCAATCCAACTTGAAAGTTTGATGGACTAACTACCAATTGAATGGTGTCGTTAATTTTATCTCTTACGATGATAAAAGCAGATTCGTCTATCTTCTTTTTCGTCGCAGTCGTCGCCATATTAAATTCTCACATTACCTGCTGAATCAACTGTAAATCCGACTAGGGTTAGATTCGGTAGAGGAGAGACTGCAGGCCTGTTTCTTTGTTGAAAATCGAAGTAAGGTAATGATGATGTCGCAAGCATGCTTAAGTTTTGCGATTGAGTCCTAGCTGGATCAGTAAGATTTTCATTGTCATCTAAGAACTTAACTGTTACAGGGCCCTCAGGTTGGGTGACTTTTACAGTTAACGACGTCACTGATTGTGCTGCTTGTATTGATTGCTGCGAGTTTTCACTTATCGTTATTGTGTAAAGCCTTTGTTCTAATAAATCTCTAAATTGCCCATATCGACCTTGTCGATAATAGGCAGATGTGTAATCTGGCAATCCATTGTATAATCCGTACTTCCATCCGCGGATTATTGGTGATATAGACCAAATGCTGCTAGACGCTGTCTCGTATCCGGGAAAACCATATCCGTATGTTGGATTTGGCTGTTTTGTTCTTTGTATTTTTCTGAAGTAAGGCCAGTTGTGCGTTCCTCTTCGTGCATATCCTGTCTCATCAGAACTGGACGTTAAATTGTTGTCAAAGAAAACAGTGTTATGATCTCCGTAGCCAAATAAAACCTTAATTAAATCTGTTTTGCCGCATGAACCTGTCGACGGAAAGGTATCTCCAATGCCGTTATTTATGTATAGCTGCGTATTGACGTCAACTGCCCATCGATGAAAAATGTTTCCGCTCATAGGGGGAGAACTTGCTAGATCATCCATACCTCTATCATAAAGCAGACCATCACCAGTTGATGGAGTTCCTCCAGGACTAATTGTTCTATTCTTTGAAACTGTTCCAACGACTAGCCCCGACCTTATTCTGTTTGTACCCCTAAATCCAAAAGGTTTACTTGTATCGTATGGATCTCTAACTATTAATTTATTAGCAGGTTCAAAGCTAGCCGTTACGACGGCAGTATTGTCAAAATAAAATGATCCTAAATAAGAAGCTTCTACTTTTGAAAAGTCTTGAGTTTTCTCTCTTTTTATTGAAGAGTATCGAGGCTCAAAAGGAAATGACTTTGTCCAATGAACATCAACGCATGGATTAATCATGGCCTGGCTTGTATTAGAATTTGAAGTTCCTAGATGCAACGACATAGGCAATGCAGATTCAGGCGGTATGTAATTGTCAAACATGATAATCGCATTTTTTTGAATGTCTACCCCTGCGTACCCAGGAGTTGCTCCTGGGGATCCGTAGGCTCCGCCAATAAGAGAAAAAACATTAGCTCCATTTGCTTTAAAACATGATAACGGATTTGGGGTTAGCGTGTCATAGATTCTTTCTTCGAAACAAAGATGTTTAGCGGCTCTACAGTTTCCTGCTTTTTCCTTGTAAGGTTGTAGTCGATATGATACTGAAGGACTCCAGTCAACAGCTTGTGTGCCTGGTGCCACAGATTGATAGCTGTTTATCGATCCATATGCGACGCCTCTTGAACCTGTGGGTATTAGTTTTTTTATGCCATTGATGGTTACAGTTTGAAACATTTTACCCATGACGACTTGATCATAGGTTCCTGAGATATAAGTTTCCTTATATTCAACTTCATATTGATCAAGAACTTTTACCATGTTTTTGTTCCTCCTACTACAACATCATGTATGGCATCTGTTGATAATTCTTGATTTAACGTATCATGAAATTCAAATCCGTTAGCGACCAAGCTTCCGTACAATGTTATATTGATGCTTCCTGTCGTTAGTTTAACATCATGTTGTAATGATCCAGAAGTATAAGGAGAAGAAACAAGCGTTGAAAAGAAAATAGGCCTAGATTTCGAAACGCTGAGTATTAATTTATCTCCTGGAAAAACTAGATAGGGTGATGCAATCGATTTACTCCTATTGACTGTAGTTGATGCTATTACTACATCTGCTCCACCTCCCGTACCAGGAAGCGAGTTTTTTAAATCTGTTAATGTGCTTGTTCCTTGATACAGATAAAAAGGGTTTTCATATGTTGGATGATAATCAAACGTAGTATATTCTTTTCCTAATATAGATCTTCCAGAAGGTTCAAATCCGAGTGCGCCTCTACCAAAATTATTTATTGATAAAATGTTCGTTCTCCTAAAATTTGATCCGTTCGGACCTCCAACATAGCCGAATAAACTATAAAGGTTTACATCGAACTTCAAGTTAGAAGAGCTAAACAATAAATCTAGAGTATTTTTTGCAGCTCCAAGATTAGGAGACGATTCTCCATCGTCTAGGTCGAACCCTTGAGCCATGACGAAACTATCTCTTACTAAAATTCCATTAGATATTTCTGCCGTACATTTTAGTTGAACACTCCCTGTATAAAAATAATTTCCTGCTTGGTTACTAGCATAAACTACAGATGATGGAGTTGCATATGCTTTAAATCCTCTAGGCACTAATTGCCAAATAGCGCCGGCCCCATTGTACCATTCAGAAGCACCTGCAAGTATGTCAGGAGAATTTGAAAATGCTATTTCTGCAATGTTATCAAATTCATGAGTAAAAGTTCCAGATAAAATTAAGTCTCTTCTAGTTTTATTTGGACCTATAGAAATCTGATTATATAGGGCGAAAGTTATTCCAGGACCTCCTACATCGAATGCGTCATTTAATTCATCATAGCTTAGAGGAGAATTATCATCCGTTATAGGTATGAAACATTTAGTTTTATCATTAAACCATCCAGGACCAGCTTCTATTGGAAGTTCAATAACTGCTTTTTCTATTAGAAATGGGTGATTAATTGGCAACGAAATTGTCTCATTATCAATAGCTGAATATCTAGAATCTACTTGAATGCTTTTATTGTAAGATTTTGAAATAGCGCTGATTTCATTTTCTCTGCTTGCATTTTTTCCGATCAAGGGGTCGGTTCCTGTATCATTTCCACTTCTATTGTTATTTGATCCAGACACTAAATTAAATCCAAATGCGTTAAACCCTCTATCAACTTCAATCGTTCTACCACCAAACGCATCGCTGTACGGATTCGCAATATCAAACCCTCCATTCATAAAAGAAGCAGTTGGATATTGCCATCTACCAGTCTTAGAATTAAAGTAATAAATGCTTGATGAAGCACCAAAAAGAGTCGTTTTATGATCAACTCTAAATGATAATCTTATTTGCGTTTTTGACTTCAAGGGTTGAGAAAATCCTTCTCCTACATCTTGAATGCTAGATCCGCTCGTAAAAAATGAATCTGATGATGCAGCAGGATCATTTTCAAATAGTTTATATTCTGAAAATGGAGATATAAACTTTTTCTCATTATCTTCTAGATACTCTTGAACGTTAGAAGATCGTATCGTACCCGTTAAGACAAAATCTTCTAAAAATAAATCTTGATTTCTTGCTACGCCGAATAAATTTTGAGCATAAAAACGCGGCAAAGTTGTTGGGTAGTTTATCAATGCATTTGTAGAATATGCTATCGATTTTCTATCGTCGAATCTAATTCCATCAGACCCACTTCTATCTCTATCTCCGGTTCGTGCGGTTGTAGGGAGAGTAGTTCTAGCGTCTCTTTCTTTAATTGATAAACGTGGTAATACTTTTCTTCTATTTAAAGGAGGTCGAAATGTAAAAACTGCGCCGGCGCTTTTTTGTCCTGGCCAATATGTCTCTGGTTTTAAACCTACACCATAAGGTACGGTGTATGGTCCTTCTGTATCAGAGTATGAAGAATTATAAATTGCGCCACCTAATGAATATCTTGGTCTAGACGTTCCATATCCTAACTCATATGAAAAATCTCTAAATCGCCACGTGCTTTTATGCATGAAAACACCGATGGTCGCATCTTCATTTACAGTTGATGATCCTATTGTGTCTCTTTGAGCGTACCTGTATTCAATTTTTCCATTTTCATATAAAACAAATTCAAATTGTAGTATGCTATTAGGAATTGAAAAATCTGAAAGACAATTCCAACGAATAATTAGCCTTCTTCCTTCATTAGAGTTATTTTCAAGATAATATTGAACTCCATATTTTCTTGGATTAACTCTTCTATCAGGTTGGTTTATTCCTTTTTCATATAAATTTATTTGTGTGCTTGTTAGACCTAAACTTTGTGGTGATGAATATGTGTTTCTTAAATCATCATACCAAATAGCAAATAATGCATGATTTCTTGTAAAAAGTGAATTGATTAGTGCATTAATGTATGTATTAACCATTACATCAGCAACAATCGTTCCATTTGCTGTTCCAGCTGGAGTTGCAGGATCAACTAATATTACCCAACCGTTGGTTGAAACCATGAATTGATGATATGTGATACCATCAAATTGAAAAGGAAATCCAATATTTAATGGATCGCTTGTGTTATCATCGTTTCCGCTGTCTCCGGGAGGGCCAGGTACTTGTGAAAATTTTTCTTGTGGAACTTTTAGTAATCCTAAGTCATTATCAATTGACAATGTTAAAATGTAATTTTCGAACGTTCTATCAGGCGGTTGTCGCGATGATCTAGAAGATGGCATCAGTAAGCTAAGCCTCCAAAAGCGATTGAATCCGTGCCTTTCGACGTGACGTCATCATAAGTCCACCCGCAAGGAGAGGAGAACTTACCTTCAGGAACATACTCTTCCGTCGCAGGAGACGTGTCTAATAGTGCATCTGACATGTTACCAGGCATGCTAGTTGATAATAGTACTTTACTTTTCGCGTCATTAAACGGAATGACGTAAGTTTTATCATCGTTTACAAAAGCAACAGTCGGAATTTTTTTAACAGTCCCCATCATGTCAACTAGGTCCAACCACGGCATGATCTTATTGGGAAATTTGTCATCGACGGTGATGATTTTGCTGTTGGCAGATGTGATGTCTGCATTACCGTCCATGAGAGCACCCTTCACCGCATGAGCCTCAAACGGAACATCTATGCTAAAGAATGCAGCGACAGCTCGAATTGTGAAAGGTTCAATGACTCCATTAAAGTCGTAGTTTTCAGTCTCATCGCTGTCATTCGTTATGATAGGATACGTTGCCTTTGTTTCGTCTGCCTTCACATACTCGACAGGATCAAAGTACTCAAGATCTTGGTAGTAATCTTCTTTTAGAAAGTTTCTGTCAGCACCATAGAAGTTTTTCTTCAGGACGTGACCAGGTTCTCCTGCATGAATTTTTGCACAAGACCCTGCATCAAAGTGCTTCAATCTAGTTAATTCGACGCCTTGCCTATACGCATCGATCCCTGCGGTGTCCATGGATCCTGTTAACGTATAACTACCTGCAGTGCTGGCTTTGACTTTTTGGTCGGTGTCTTGGCCCACGTTGTCATCAAAATAATTCGTGATAATCTTAGGTAAGAAACCATAGAAAAATGTCGTGTCTTTTTTAGATGACAACAACTGCAACGCTCTGCTTAATTCATTACTCATTAGTACTTCCTAAGTATGCCAGCGATCTGTTGCAATAATAATACATCCTTGATTCGGTTTCTGTCCGATTCTCCAAGGTAAATCTCACTGGAATAGTATTCGTGTTTGTGCCTTTCAAGCATGTGAGATTCGATTAGAAAATTTGTTCCTTTATAGACAGTCTTACGCGGAAGCAACTGCTCTATGAAGCTGTTGATCGTTGAATCAAACCAGCTGTAAAAATCCAAGAATGCCCTGAAGTTCAGCTTGTCCTTCAAGCGATTAAAGTAAACATTCCTTAATTTTTCTAGGTCTGGATAGTCAGGTGAATAAACTAGCTCAGGATTTCCGATGTAGTTTTCCATGGACTCGAATGTTGAGAACATGTTGACAATGTCCTTGTTTAGAGCATCTGTCAATGAAAAATCTATCGAAAATCTTACATCATCTGTTGGCGCTTCGGATCTCACTATCTCGTATACAGGTGCTCTGTTCGCCCATGGATACCGATCGATCAGCTCATCTTGTTTGTAGCCTCTGACTCTTATCTTGTCGTCTGATATAGCTTCATCAAAGTATGGAGATAATGATGAGTATCTGACTATCTCTGAGACGATGCAATTATAGTCCGTTGGGAATCCGCTTCCAGTCAAGTGCATGCTGTTCTCGCTAAAGTCCAAGAAAATGATCTTCCCAGCGACGTCTGCTGTCCTTGTCTCTTGCTTCGCTAGGGAATCTAATCTAAGCTTCTCAAATGACCCAGACGGAGAAGTCGCGTAATTGTAGTTGGATCGTGGGTCTTCTACTCCCAACGACTGGTAGTTTCTGAGGTGCTCTTGCCATTCTTTTAATGTCAATGCCTTCGACCAAAACCTGGTTTTCATCGCGCGGCCATCAAACCGTGTCGCTCGAGCTGAGCCGTCAGAAACTCTTGAGCTGTCATTCAAGAAGCGATATGTCGATCCGATTCCTGACGGAATCGTTTGATTAGTTCCCATGGCAAGGAACGTTCCTGATGCATTCGTGTTAGATATTGTGTCGAGCCTTCTAAACACGTTAGAATCAAGGGTCGTACCACCAGATCCAGTCAGTTCATAGAAGTAAGATGACGTTGTCGCAAGATACCTGATCTCTCCATCTGTTTGTGATCCAACTCTCAAGAAGTATGACGAAGAAACAGTCGATTCTATGGCATCGTTTCTCTCGCATCCGAAAGAGACGTTCCAAACATCCCCACCAAAGATTGCATCTTTTGGCAGATCAAGAGATAGATTCAGACATGAGGCTGTTAAGTTGTTTCCTGGGCGCAAGAACACAGCGACGCGCGGGGTTGTTTCATCATAGTATCCGACGAGATTCGCGACAAGACCTGGATTTTCTATTCCAGATCCAGTCACACACATACGGCATAGGCTTTGAGTCGTTGAAGTCAACGGCGTCGCAACGAGATTGAATGAATAATTTGACTCGAACGTCCACGATCCAGATGTGAACAACCCATCATTTTTAGAGTTCGATATTCCATGAGGTCTGTATGTTTGCTTCTTTACAAAAGAGCCTTCAGGGGTCGGATATCCTATCTCAGTTCGAGATCCTGACAGGAATGGTGAAACAACCAAGGACGAGCTTATGAAATTGACGATTCCTGTCACATCTGACTTATACTCTCTAGAGTTGCCTAGCTGCCTGTACGTTGGGCCGCCATATTCTCTAAATCGCATGCTTGAATCTGGATCTATTCCTATGGATCTTATGAAAGACTTGATGCTGTGCTGAGTGCCTTTCGACCTGATCACTGATGGTAGGTTGATCATGATTCTGCGCATCAGTTCATATTGAACTTGCTTCAAGCTGAGGCTCTCATTGCTCTTTGCAAGAGGGTCTATGTTTTCTGCAGAAACGTATTGCTCAATTGTTGAGTTGTTGAACAGCGGAGGAAGGTACAACCCATACTGTTTTGCAACGTCGAACAACAGGTCATTCGGTATGCTCTTGTTCAGGTCATAGTCTACCGTCTTTAGGTTGCTGAACGCATCCAAGAATAGCTTTAACTCATCAAAAAACTTTGCCCAAATGTATAACATCGACAGCATCAGCTGGACGTTGTTTAGCCTTGCTTGACCTGGTATTCCTCCGCTAGCTCCGTATAGAGACCCATTGTTTTGTTCTGCAGAGTTGAATCCTTCTGTTTCTGCACCTTCAAGGAGATAGTGGCGCGGGACAAGCCTCGTTATTAAGTTTGGGTTTTCAACATCAAAGTTTGAAGCGCTGTTCAACAGCTTGACGTTCAGCGTGACGACGTCTTCGTGCGAAGGAAACAAGATAGGGCATGAATCATCACGCTCATATATCAAGTTGCTTGCAGCGTCTGCATTTGCATCTTCTCTCAAACTACTCGTAAAGTTCGTTATGTAAGAATGAAGAGCATTTCCAGAACTGTCTAAGACTATTGAGTTGACGATGTCATCAACGACAGGAGATAGAGGCGGCGGCGGCTCGTTAAACCTGTAATATAACTTTAAATCATCAGCTGCAAAGATGGACTTTTTTGCGTATGATGACTGTTGTTGCGGGCTTCTTACTGAATGAAATATCCTGAGTTCGTCGATCGTTCCTGACAACGTTTGTTGAGGAGCGATGCTGGAAGCTCCTAGGCTGTACGTCGATCCGCTTCCTATCAAAAGATCATTCAGGTCGATGTTTAAGTTTCCTATGGATACGCTTGAATCCGATGTCTTCTTCAATACTTCATTGTTGTAGATCTTCAGACGATGAAACGGCTCATCCCTATCAAATATGAAGCACAGATGATTGAACTGTCCTTTGTCAATCTCATGAAAGACTGACATGTTAAAAGAACCTGAAAAGACATCAAACTGAGTCTGGACCTTTGACACAGAACCGGTCGAGTTTAATCTTATCGTAAATCCCGTATTGTCAACATCATTTAATTTTTGAAGAATAATTTGGGTGCCTGCAGTAGGAACCTGAGGTACTTTTAACTGCAGTTCTATGCTTAAAGATTTTCCATCACGAGGATTGATGATTGAAGACTTTGCGGAGGCTTCTGGATTTAACGATGGAAACAATGCGCCGGGGATGTCTTTTACTGAGATGTAAGTTCCTTTAGTAGGAGACGTCTCAGACAGTTGTGTTCCTGAAAAGTGTAACTGTCCGTGGTATTTTGGAAAGTTATCAAAGACATATTTATCGAATCCTGAAAGCTTGCTAAAAAAGCTTTCGACTTCTTTTTTTGATCCATCAAACGGATATCCGTTGATTATCTGTTCAAATGCCAAATTCACCTTGGCTTCTGCAGACATGAAGAATGTGTGATCTTCAAACCTTGACCAGTTTACGTTTAACTGTTGAGTTGACTTTAGACCTGACCCTATTGGATCATAGGCAAATGAATCTTTCTCACCCAGGTCTGTCTCTGCGACGTCTGAATACGTCATCGTTATCGATCGATTGCTCTGACCGACAGACTTAAGGAATGACGGAATGTATGGTGATGGTCTATAGTTTGCCATGAAGTATCACACTGGTTGAGTGTCGCTTATCTTAAATGCATTTGACACGGATTTGAATATTTTTTGAGTCCCACCGACGTTGACCATAACATCTATGGCATAGCTTCTTTCCTTAGTCAGGTTTGTCGTGTCGAGGGTGAAGTACATTCCGTCATAATCGCTACTTAGCTTACTTGAACAGTAAGTTTCGTCAAACGGTATGACTATCTCATTTGTTTCGATATCCCTAACCTGATAGTATGCTTTTCTTACGACTATTCCTGATAGTTCTATGGGACGTTTCACAAGCTTGATGTTCGGAGATGAATAATCGAATACATTTACTCTTACAAGGACGCTTTCGTCAATCCTGTGTAACGTCTGCAGCCCAGAAGTCGTCACAACGTAGTTCTTGAAGTCTATGACCTTATTTGCTCTCTCTGCAGCATGAACCGTCAAAGAGCTTCCAGTGAAGTATGCTACAGAGTTGTCCAACGATGTCCAAATCGGTGTGAATATGACTGATCCTGACTTGATCAACTCTTCCTTTAGGACGGAATCTGTGTCTGGCACCGTGAATGAAGCAGAGTACACGCCAGTTGAGAAGTTCAATCCATCAGAATGTTGACTTCCCGTGAAGTATAAGTCATAAGATCCTGATCCGTCAGATCGAACTGTTCTCATCCTAAGAATGATGCTGTTAGATCCAGTTATTTGAGTTGCAGATGAACCGCTTGTTATGTTTGCAGGTTCACCAAACTCATAGTTTCTCAAAAATATGCTAGATCTTGAACCAAAACGCAGTATCTGCGAGTCATCCTGTATCGTGTCATCATATTTGACGACAAGCCGTGGGTGTTTCGCTTCATTGTATGCCGACCTTGAAGCAAATCTTTTGACGAAGTAAGAATATTGATCATTTTCTTGTGTTGAAGATAGGGATAATCTGAATCCACTGTCTGGTAGCACACCTGCCAATGTTGCAGACACAATTTTTGTCACGTCTATAGTTAGATCTTCTTCACCAGTTGAAAAATGTTGGGTTTTTTCGAGGTTTGTTCCTCCTAGAACGGCAGAAGAAGTTATAAAATCGCACGTCTCTTCCGCGCCGCCGCCGCGGCCGCAACCTGATAGTATCCAAGATCCGCTTCCAAAAGAAGACGTCATAAAATTTGCTGAATCAAAGTCAGAATAGTAGACTACGTCTCTACCGGATCCTTCATCAAATGATCTTGATAGAGGAAACAATGAAACATCAAAATTAGAAGGGGTAGTTTGTCCTCCGTATACGTCAAACATTTTTAAAGAGCAATTAAAATTGGTCTTATTGGTGTTTAACTTACCTTTAGAGATCAGATCCTTCAAGGGTTGAAGATTGAAATGAATCAGCAACCTCGATAGCTCTATATTTGCTTCATCAGTGACTTGATCAGTTGATGCACCGTACAGTTTAAACAGATCCAACGATCCAGCTGATCCGACGTTGGAACCTGTGCGGAAAGACCCTGAACCAGCGATTCTAATGAATCGATTCGTGATGTATGTGTCCTTGTCTGCCTTTAGAACTCTGTACATTTTACATCGATGTCCTTCCAATTATGTCGCTATCAGGAAATTTAAACTCAAATATCCCTCCAGGAGGTGGGTACAATATGCCTTTTCGGATGTTGCTCTTAACGTCAAAAGTTACGTCGCTGTATTGTCGATTGTTGACTATGCCTGAGTAGTTTCTAAACTCAAGATTGGTCACAGATAGAACGCCTTGAGTCGTGTAGATAGTGTTCTGTATGTCAGATATAACGATAGGTTGATCGATTGAAAAATTCGTTACATCTAATTGGGTATTGAGTGCGCTCAATGCATTTTGCAACACGATTTGTCTGTTTAATGAAGGGTCAATCACGACTTCAAAGAGCAATGAAAGATTCACGATGTAAGCATCTAGTATGTCTATCGCATCGCTGATTAGACGATACGGAGCTAGGTACTTCTTTAGGTTTTCTTTCAGCGTGTCTGCAGAGTTGATCAACGTAGAGTTAGGAGTTCTTGAAACGATGAACAATTGAGTCGACAATGGATTCGTCGGGTTTGATCTGACCGCAGCCCTAAACACCCTACCAAAGTTTGACGGTATGGAATAGACTCTTGCTAGGAGGTCTTCTCTTGTCACTATTCTCTCTTGTGCATTTCGTGCAGAAGGTATCAAGGCCTTCAATTGATCGACGGAAGGAGCATCTTCTCCACCAGACGCTTGCTTTTGATTGGAGACGGATAGCTTACTTCTTACGAATGTTATCACGTCGAATGTAGGATTTAGAGGAAACTCTATCGATAACTGGTTTATTGAATTTATTGTCTCTGGGGATGCATTGTGGTTTAATCCGCCACCGTATCGGTACGTTACAGTGACCTGAGAATTTGCGGCATATATTCCTAAAGTTCTCGTATTCAATAGTTGCAATGGGTTGATCGACGTTCTTGAAAATGTCTTTGAATAAGGAAGCGACACTGCAAAGTCTGAAGGATCAGGAACAGCGTCATTTTCAATATTAGCATCGTTTCCTGCTCCGAAAATAAGAGTCGTTGATCTAGTCGCAAGATCATTGACGGTCACAAACCTATAAGGAGCCGGGACGACCTTCAACGCTTCAGATATTTCTTCAGAGTCTCTAGCTAGGTTCAGCACGTTCCTGTACACAACATCATCAGTCATAGAGCTTACTTGGTAATAAGTGTTACCTTGATCGTCAATGACAGATAGAATGTCTGTGACGTTGGGCTGCGTTAATGTAAATGTCTTAAACGGCGTGAATTGACCGAAAGTAAAAGTCTCTGTTGTTTCAGTTCCTGAAACGCAAGTTCCAACAAGCGACATTATGAACGTTGCTGGTGAACCGTCTTGGTTCAAGATGCCGATCTGTATGTTTGCAGCGTACGTTCCATCTGATTTCTTTTTTGAGAAGTCTACGTCACTCAGCAGGTTGAACTTTACTCCATTCGTTGCCAAAAAAATAGAATTAGACTTGACGATAGGCAATGCGCTAGGGGATGGAACTATCGTGTTACTAATTGTGACAGCAGGTACCTCTATGTAGATGGTGACATCTGCGAGAGCTGGAGAAGCACCGACTATTTGAACGCCAGATGATCGTATAAGTTTTTCTATATTAGATGTTTCTACTGCCGTTGTTGGATCAAGCTCAGAGTATTGATGATCCAAATAGAACGACATGACATCGCCGGCATACGCTGCAAGATCTAAGAATACTCCTCCAAGAGATGTTTCAGAAAAATCTTGTATCCTGTCCGGATAATACAAGGTAGCGTACTGCAATAACTGTGCCCGAAAGGCATCAAAATCCCTAGCCAGATATGATCTAGTCCTAAACTGTTTTAATTCTGTTGCCATTTGGTCACCATTATCATATTACATATAGCTTTATCTGTAACGCTTTATTTTCTATGCCTAGCTGAGCGATGCTGTACGTTATCGTGATCTTGACTATTCCTGTGCTGGTGTTTCTTTCATTATCAATCTCAGAAACGAAATCGTTCAATCCGACAAACGGCATCCACTTGTTGACTGCGCTTCTAATCCTGTTGATTGCCTCTTCATCGAATGCATCGATGTTAGATAACTCAGTCGTCAATTCTTGCAGGTTTGCACCAAAGTCATACAATCCTACTCGCTCACCCCAATTAGTCAGCAACAAGTTTCGTAAATTATCATGAACTTGGTCTGCAATGTTGAAGTGCATTGCGAAAAGATTCTTATCGTCCAATCTTAAAGGAGTACGAATCCCGACTGGTAGAGCTGACCGGGTCAACGCTTCGATGTTTAGCTGTTGGGCATTTTTGCCTGAACTCTTGAAGTTATACGTACCCATGTATGACAACGTTAAATATCGTAAGAGTACGTTACAGCGACCAAAATGATGATCTTTTTACACGAAAGAGTATGCGTCCTTGTCTAGAACGTTCTTCATCACGATTGGAACTCCCGGGTGTCTGTCTCCGATAAATCCCTTTTCATCTGTCACGAGGCCTCTTAGTTCAGAGTTCTTAAGAATGTTAGAGTATAATTCCTGTTCGAATGTTACTCCTCCATCTTTGCTTATTTCAATAACTGCAAAGACGATTCTTGCTAATTGTGAGTAATCGGTATGAAACATATCGTGTTGATGACCCACAAACTGGATGGGATCGCCTATTATTCCGAGCGAAGGTAATGGGTTTTTATTTCTATACCATCCATGATTTGTGGATGTGTTCTTCCAATTATATCCTGTTTTTGGATTTTTTCCTTGCAAAAACAAGCTAGTATCTAGTATCCAATCTTTTCCTTCGTTTGCGTATAAGTTTCCAGTTTTAGGCTCTGTGGCATTTCCAAATGCTCTACCGACGAATCTTTTTCCTCCACCCGTATTGTCAAATATTTCGCCTTTTCCTAATGTTAGAGCATGATTAACAACCTTGTCATAATCGAACATTCTAATTAATCTTCCCATGGTAAGATCTTTAGGATATTCTTCTTGAGGCTGAGGTTCTATCCAAACGTCTGCTTGCGAGTTGATAATCTCAGTTAACCTGCGAGTCATTATGTGACCGCCGTAATAGTCTGCAATATGTTGTAGATCTTTTTGATTGACGCTAACTCGTACACCTTCAATCGTCATGACTCTAGAAGAAACTTGTATTCTTGCAACTATGCTGTTTCCTATTGTAGTCTCTATTGTTGCTCTAGGCATCGCTGCTTTACCTTGCGCAACCAAAGATAGTATTTGCGCGCTTCTAATTGCTGGTTCATCGCTTAGACCTTCAAGAAGAGCAATACCTGTGTTTTTTGCTGGGTAGTATTCTAAGATTTCTTTTTCTGTTTCAGGCAATTTTGGATGAGGAGGTGCCTTATCCGCAGGAACTGCCTGCACGTGCGAGTATCCTTCTGGTTTTGTCGTGTTTTTTGTGACTCCTGTCGTTGCAGATCCCGGAGCGGAACCTATTGTATTTGCTAGAGCATTTAACATTATGCATTCTGACGTTTTTCTAGACAGTACTATGGATGCCGCTTGTTGAGTCACAGACGTCGGTTCAATTTGACCAAACAGTCCTGAATCTCTTACTAATCCACAAATCTCACCAACTGCATCGTTTATGTTTGGAAGCTTTGCAACTATGCTGGGTATTTTTCCTATGACTTGAGCTACCAGTTTTGGAGTTCCCGTAGCTACAGAAGCGTTGATGGTAAATAAGGTAAATAACGCATTTTGAGGCGTGACTGGCGGGACTTTTGCCATGCAAGGAGACACATCTAATTTTGGTGAGACTATGCCAACAGAAGGAGGTATGATCATCTTAGGAGGAACTTGAAAGGAAGGAGGTTTTGGGACACCGATCAAATTAGGAAGCTTTGATGCTAGCTTTGGAGGCAATGTAAATTCAACTTTGCCTGCTTTTACCAAGTCTTCTGATAGTTTGGTCACCAGGTTTCCAGTAAAGTAAGGTGTAAATCCTGCTGGAAAATCTGGTGGTTCTATGTTCGCTCCTAGTTTTCCCGCTACAGCAACCGGATCTGCTATAGCAGGTAATAGGTTGAAGTTTCCTTCTGCATCTAGAGAATTTGCTATGTTTTCATACATTCCTAATATGTTTTTATGAAAATCAGCAAACTTTTTTTCATCTTCTAAGTCTTCAAGAGCTTTTGTTATCGCTTCACCTGCAGGAGGTAACGATCCCCCGCACGGAAACGAAGGTTTTTTGTCGGGAGGTAGTCCTTCGGTGCCGTATCTAAGGACGTCTTTTACTTCTTGAATGAATTTCTTTTTTGCAGTGTCCGTCAGCTTTTTATCGCTTCCAAGGATTCCGACATGCGCCATCACTCCCATGAGTCTATCTCCTCATTTAATGAGCACCTTGTTTGCAAACGTACCGCCAGTGGGTCCTGGAGCTGGTAGAGGTTGATTACATTCAGGAGTAGCGTTTGCAGCTCCACCAAAAACTCCTCCCATCGAAGTCAACAAGTGAGGGCCTTCTACTCCTCCATTTTTTGTTACAACTGGAAATGCTGTGCAAACTATCCCTCTGTCGGCATCATCGCCGCCTAATCTGATGTATCCTTGATCTGAAGGTTTAAACACTATGTCACCATTAGACTTTACTGTTATTGATGCAAATTTCTTTGTGTCATCATCTCCTTCAGCGGTGTTGTTCGTAACGATGATCTGCAGGTCTGCCCTTGCGATGATTCTTACTTTGTCAGACTTAATGATGATACCCGCGTCACCTTCTGCAGAGTCATTGATAGGGTCTTTCTTCAATGCGCCGTTGTTCGTTTTTAACCCAAAGTTTTCATCTACTTTTGTCTTTTGAGAAACATAAATTCTGCTCTTATCTCTTTTAAAGCTTGGGTCTCCTTCATTTTGCTCAAGCTTCGATCCTTCTTTTGCGAGTTCTTCATTTCCTAAATCGTTGACAACAACGACTCCACCCGTAGTCGTAACTTGTCCTCGACCGGTGACTATGTCAATTGATCCGGCATTTTTAACGTTTGAAGCGTTGTCTACAACAGGTCCAACTCTATCTCTACCTAACACGATTAACGTGTTATTGCTTCCTTCAAGAGCAACATCGCCTGGACGCTTTTTAAAACGAGGGACTGATTCATAGACGCAAGCTTTCGATCCCTCAGAACCTCTCAAGATATCTTCATACTCATTTCCTGTAGGGGCTTTTTCGTTTGCTATGAAGTAGACAGATTTTAAGTCAGGTGTTTCTTGGCTGTTGTATACGCCATTTTTAAAATGATAGCGAGGTTTATATCCTTTACTTGCCGAAGCAGCAGATCTTCCGCCTGAAGCAACTCCTCCATTTTTTATATCACTGTTAGATTTTAAAAACTCTGCCTCATCAGATCGAGGTGTGTGACTGTGATTAACGTCTTCTACATGCCCTTCTTGAACCACAGAACATAACCAATACGCACGTTCTGATAGAACATCTCTAGATTGATTTTCAGGCTGTAATATTTCAAACACGACCCAAACGTGCTCACCAGGGCGACAAGGCAATGCTATAGATGAAGGAAGCAAAGGGTACAAAAACATGGGATTTTGTACTGGATTAAAACTGTTGTTTAGAGGATGAGCAACAATCGTATTTCTTGGAAGCATCCTTCCATCAAGAGATAAAAGTCTATTTCTAATCAAACCATATTTGTCTTCTAATTCTTTTAGCTTTTTTTCAGTAAATGCAAATGGGTCGAATACTGTCTCTAAAACGACCCATTGTTGTAGAATGGGTGGTAAGTTAACTTTATGCTGACTAAGCTGTGTCCTAAGGGAGCCTACCGTTCTGTGTACGCCTTCGCTTACGTGACGTATATCAAACCCCGTATTACTCATCTTAGTTATTCCTTATCTTTTCAAACATGTCGTCAGGATCTATAGACCCAGATGCTTCTTCTGCCTTTGCAACAAGTTCAGCTAGTTTGATGAGCTGATCGTTTGCTTTGCTCATCTTTTCGATATATGAAGCGATAGTTCGACCGTGGACTGCATGTTCGGTGCTCTTGTCCTGAACGATCATAACAAGCTTAGTGAACATAATGTAAGCATTCTGGCGATCGCATATAGCATTTTCATAGATCTCTCTCCATAGCTGCTTCTTCTTGTCGTTCATGGACTCTATTTGATTCAAGAGTCCGCTGAAATCCTTGATTCTATCTTTGATGCTCCTATCAGAAACACCAACTATCTCGATCATGTCCTCCGTCTCGGCTTCGTTTGACATACGGTTTCCTTCATCATTGTTTAACATATGAATTATTCGAATATATCAAACTTTTGTTCCAATTTAAGTTTATTGTAATGTTTTTTGACGGCCTGCATTGAGGTCGTAAGCTGTTTTGGACTAAGGCCTGATAATTCTCTAATGTATAGAAGGATTGCGCTCTTGTTGAGAATGTCAATATCATTAATGTTTTCAAAGATCGTTATGACAGAATTTATGCATAACAATTCATTTTCTACTTTGACTCTTGCTCTAATTTCATACATGAGCTTCAGTATGTTTGCAATGTTCTCTGAATTTTCCAAAAAAAAGTCTTGTGAAGGTATCGTTCCTCTCTCTTCAACAATCTGCAGTTCATTAGTGCTTAAGCCTTTTGGGTCATCTATGCTTACATCCCTGCGTCCACGTTGCGCTTTTTGTTTTGTCTTTATGATCAACCAGTTCTTTGCAACGACGTTAAAATAAGAGAATGCATTCGTTCCCATCGCTGGATTGAACTTGTGTATCGTCTCAAAGAGAAAGTTAACGCAATCATTTTTTAGATCTTCATACGTGTCGTGCAGCCCACTAAATTTATGAATGTTGATGAGGTTTTCTACTAGTTTTTCAAATGCCGGCATTATCTTTACAACATACAGGCTTTCTCTCACTCGCCTATCAGTCGATTTTTGAAATTCTACAATTGCATCTTGAGTTTCGCTAGTAAAGTAAAACCTAGGATTTGGTGTTGTAGACGTAGGTTCAGTCCCCTTCTGTCGGCGGCGTCTTGTTTTCTTTATTTTTTGTTCTATCACGTTTCATTTTCCTCATCTGAATCCGCCTCATCTGGAAATGGCTCTACTGCCTTGTTGGCGATCAATAACATGGCATCTCTAGCATACTTTACATCGTTGATCATTGCGATGACGACAGGGTCATCAAATAGAACTGGGGATTCAAGGTGCCTTGAGACGCTAACATATGCGTCGTTGATCATGTCCAAAGACTCTTCTATTTGATTACTCACATCATCCATCTTTTCGACCAATTCTAAAGACCTTCGAACTGATGCAAGAAGGCCTATTAGCGTCACGAAGTTGGTCAAGATTAAAATTGCGTAAAACATACGGTTATTATCATTTCAAATATTCTGATAATTTTTCTTCATAAATCTTTGAGATAGATTCATGCGAATACATCTCAGTGATCTTCTTCGCTCCTTCAACCGCCCATTCCTTAGGAGTCGATGAACCGTTTCTGAACTTTACAACTTTTTTCTTAAAGTCAGATTCGTTTGCCTCTGCCCATTTGGCGTTTCTCATAAAAATCTTGTCATCGATTCTGCTGGGATGTACAGGGGCTAGAGAATAGTCTACGCCAACAAACCTGGTATGCTTCATGAAATCAAGATGTCCTGACCAGTTCGTTGCAATTACAGGCAATTCAGATGCAGCTGCTTCTAGAATCGGTAAGCCATAACCTTCCCCTCTTGTCAACGACACAAGAGCCTTGACCTTGGGATCTCTATACAGTGCTGCAACGTCTTCATCGCTCATGTCTCCATGAAGAAGGTATAACTTAGGATTTGCTGATTTTCTAACCTCTTTAGACAACGCTTCTAAGTTTTTAAAGACGATGTTTCTGTCGATCTTGGTGTTTCTCCCGGCATTGGTTTTTATGATAATTCCAACGTCTTCATCTTTTAAAAAAGCCTCACATAACCATTTGATTGTGAACAACAAGTTCTTTCGATCGTTATAAGGATTATTTCCAGTCGTTTGCCCAAACAGCAAGAAATTAAACGACGTTTCGACCAATGATAGATCAATCGGATTTTGCGGTTTTGTGATTGTGTCTGAGAAAGACTCGGGTATTACATGAGAAGTAACCAATAAGTTTCCTGAATTGGTAATGCTTTTTAATGCATGTGTTGATGGAAAGACGACGCATGACATTTTGTTACATGCTTCAACCCATTGTGGATTTGCTGCGTCTGTTTCTACTGCGGCGCTCACTCCGATATTGATCGGACACAGTTTAGGATCCCATTCATTAGGAAGTTGAACCTGAATCGACACATCACCTTTGTGATCTGGTGATACTGTTTTTTCCATTATTTTTCCGATAAGACCATCGCATCTAGATCTGTCTAGGATCCAAGGTGTATCGCCCCACGGCGTCAAGACAAACTTGACGTTGATGTCTTGTCTTGACAACAACCATTGTGCAACTTGACGACTATGAACTCCATATCCTGATTGAGTTAAAGTTGGTCCTCTGAAGATGACGGTTTTCATTTTGTCTTCTCTCTATTATACTTTCTTTACTTCCCAAGGACGATATGAAGTTTTCCAATCATTTAACAGTTTAGTTAGCATTTCATCCCACTTTGAGATGAGCCCTTCCATGCTGTAGTCTTTTTTGCTGTGTTCTAATGCGCGGAGGCCGACTTGCTTTCTCTTTTCTGGTCCCCATTCATACATTTGTAAGAATGCATTTGCTAATGATTCGTGTGTGACGTAATCTTCATAAATGTACGGAACTAGCTGGTTACCTACGAGAGATTTTGCATCTGGATCTAATCCTATTCCAAACTGTTCGCCTGTCTCAAGATCTTCAACTTGCCTAGACAAGCCGCCTGTTTTAATAGCTATGATCGGTTTTGCACACATCATAGCTTCAAGAGTTGATAATCCAAATCCTTCATTACAAGATCTGTTAACGACCGTATCAACTGCATTATATAGTTTGTTCATGTCTTGAAATTCTACTCTGTTCTTAGAGAAGAACACATGTTCCTTGATGTTCAGCATCTCAACAACATGATGCAGATTTGGGCCTTCAGGATCAAGAGGCTCCGTATGCATTATTAGGGTTGCTTTTGTGTGACCGTGTTTTGACTTTAGCTCATCAATGAACTGTTTCCAAGACACCAAAATATCGCTAGGCATCTTTCGTCTAGCATTCCTTGAAACAAATAGAGCAGTGAAATGATCTTGTCGTTGAGTTCCAAGTAGAGCAATCTTATGTTTGATTTGCTGTTCTTCAGGCAACGGATGATAAACTTCTTGAGGTACTGCATGCGGAATGTAGTTCGTCTTTTCAGGAAAACGTTCCTTTACCATTTGGTATGTCGGCCAATTGATGCAGTTTACTAAATCAGTTGACTCGTACAATACTCTGTTAAAGTCTGGCCATGGATAGTTGTCCCAAAGATGATTATATGCAATAGGACATACTTGATGAATTTCGTCTTCCATTTCCCAGACCCAAATAAAAAATCTTGGATCGGTGAATAACAACAAAACGTCTGGTTTTTCTGAAGCTAGAACTTGTCGAAGCATGTTTCTATCTCCAAACCCATCAGTCGGTTTGATGATAAAATCTTCGTTAACAACGATCGTGCGATAATCTTCATGTTTTATCGCGCCTCCGAAACATTTAAATTTCCACTTTCCAGTGTTGATCAAACCGTTGATCAACCATCTAGCCTGTGTGCCGACTCCGCTAGAACTTAAAGGATGATCGGATAAAAGTAAGACAGTCTTTTTATTATTCGCCACAACGTTATATTACTCACTTTCAAGAAATTGTAATAAAAAAACATCAAGTGCAATGCTCGGTGCCTTTATATTCGCACCAAGTGCAAGCATCCCTATTTTTTAGCGCGATCCCTCTTTTCACGGAAGTGATCATATTGCTAACGACTTTCAACGATCGTTTGATCGGGACTTCGCCGAGAGAAACAGAAAACAACTCGCAGTGCTCTCCTGGCTTTGCTGCCTTCTTAAGAAGGACGAATCCGCAGCGGACATTCTTCATATCTACATGAGGATTCTTTTGACACCAATAGTTCTTATAGAGAGCTAACTGGGCCTTCACCATATCGTCGCTACGTTTCTCGCGGAACCATCCTCTCGCGGTTGTTTTCCAATCAAGAATCCAGTAGATCGTCTCTCCACGCTTTCCTTTTGCCTTGATGACTCCATCGATAAAACCCTTGAAAGCATGAGGGTGGTTTTCGACTGCTTCATATAACTGATGTTCTGCGTCGACGACTTCCCATTCTGGGAATGTATCATCTAGGAATTTAGGAACTTCAGCTAAAATTGTTTCTACTTCTTTTTTAGATTTTTCTAATGATGATGGACTAAAGTCTGGATTTCCTTCATGCTTTGTCCAAGCTTTATCCATGTGCTCAAAAGCAATTTCATGCTTCATCTCACGAGTTAAGATGTAATGCTCACATGAAGCGTGAACAGCAGTACCAAAGTCTAACACTGGAGATGGCTTGGATAGATCTACTTTTTTAATATGAACTAAGTTATGTCTATAAGAACACTCTTTCCAGAGTTTAACTTCTGAAAATGAGACATGAGGCTTACCAGTCGGTAAGACCTGAAAAGCGGACGTTATTTGTTGCATCACTTAATAATAACGTCCGCTTCATTTTTAGTTCAATCTTTTGGTTTCTTTGAAATTGCTCGACCAACAAGTTTTTCCCAATCTCGTTGTGGTCTGACTTCCATGTTCTTGTGCCATGCACCATTCATTACCTTCGGATCAATTCCAAGAGTTTTTGCGATGCTAATTAATGCATTAATATCCTTAACGAAACAGCTTCCTCCAAAACCAAAAGCAGGTTCACCTGTGTCATCTGCAGGCATTGGTCCAGGGACCTTCCAATGCGAGCTGCCCAACCGCTTGTCGAGTGTAGCATATTCTATGACTTTATCATAATCAATGTTTGCCCCTTTGGAATCTAAGGCTTGGCAGATTTGATAGAACTCATTTGCTAGTGCAACCTTCACGGCAAGGTGGATGTTGGTCACATACTTCACCATTTCAGCAGTTGTGCTTGATGTCTTGATGATTGGCACGTTTGGAAATGCAGCTTCAAAAACTTGCTTCGCCTTATTGATCCATGGTCGAGGTCCACCAAGAATGATTCTATTTTGATTTCGCATGTCATCGACAGCGTTTGCCTCCGTTAAGAACTCAGGATTGAAGATGACACGTAATCCTGTCTCAGCAAACTTCTTGTTCCACATCTCGACAGACCCAGGCGGAACTGTTGATTTAACGACAGCAATTCTCTCTCCTGGAACTAATGAAAGTTCTGTCAATGCGCCATCGACGATGGATAAGTCTGCAGATCCATCATCATACATTGGTGTAGGAAGGCATACAAAATAAACCTTAGAAAATCCAGGTGTTCCACCTTCCTCATTATCATGAATTAATTCTGCGATGGATCCGGGGTATCCAGCAACTGGATCTCCATGGCTAGGTAGCGATCCTTTCGCATACTTTCCTGCCTTGTCATAAGCATAGACGTCGAATCCACGCTCTGAAAAAACAGTCGTTAACGATCCTCCGACGAATCCTTGCCCAATAACTGCTATTGATTTCTTTTTCATAGTCTTAGATTTTAACAGAAACTGTTCATATGTTCAGTTCACAATTCGACCCAATCATCTGTCGTAGCTGTCTCTGGTCTAATTGGGTTCTTTAGCCAATTGCCGTTGGAATCGATCATTCTATCAAATCCTATAGGTTTTGCGACGACCTCGATTGAATTTGGTTTTGACAAATCATAGTCAAAAACATTGATGTACTCGTAGTACTTCCATCCAGTATCATCTTTTGCCGGCCAATACGATCCGTATCTACGATTTCCTCTTACACGACCTTGGGTCCCTCTTGGATCTGTGTAAATTGCAATTGACTGTGGAACTGAACTCAATGCCGTGATATATTTCGGTATCTTTCCGCTGGATATCATCTGATTGACCTTGGATCTCATTTCGTTTTCGGAGTCCATTCCACCTTCATGGTTAAGATTCCTTTCATACCATGGAGCGATTTGTTCTATGACTTGCCTACTGTACAATGTGTCTGCTGCAGGTGACACTGGGTCTCTAGTTGCATCAGCAAAGAATGTATTTCTTGAGAAAGTAGGTACACGATCGTCTGGAAATCTAAAGATTCTATGAGAATCGTGGGTCATTGCTCGTTGTGCGTCTAACATGAAGCTTCCAACAATGTCTACGTTCTTATCATAGAACTGTATGACGTCATTCAACCACCCGTCAAGAACAAACTGCATGTCACCTTGTAACATGCATACATAATCACCAGTTGCTTTAGAAATAATAGTGTTTAATCCAATTGCAAACTCATTGGATGGATTTCTTTCTGATTTTCTTATGACATTGACACCACGGATTTCTAATTCGTTAAGATATTCGGTCGTACCAGGTTCGACAGAAGCATTGTCAATAACGAACAACTCCTTATTGTCATAATCTCGAGTTGTGTCAACGAGAGATTCGAAACAACTCTTGAGATAAAAGAGCCTGTTGCAATTCACGATTCCAAAAGTTACTTTTTTCATCTTGATGATTCTACAATTTCATTTAGAATTGTTTTTAAGTCTTTCGTCATTTTCCAATCTGGATAATGAGACTTGAATTTATTCATGTTTGAAATGTAGCAAATGTGATCACCGATCCTTGCAACATCTGACAAAGAGTGGTTTAAAACGAAACCCATTTCATTCAACTCTTGGATCACCTCAAGTATTGATGCACTGTTCTGACGACACCCTCCGATGTTGTACACTTCACCTGGTCTAGGAGCCTTTAGGAACTCATGAAATGCAGTGCACACATCATAAGAGTGAATTTGATCTCTTACTTGTTTTCCTTTATATCCGTTGATCGTATAGTGTTTGCCTTGAACTGCGCACTTTATGATGTAGTTTAAAAAACCGTGGAGTTCAACTCCTGCATGCTGAGGACCTGTCAAACATCCACCGCGGAATATGCCGATTGGCATGTCAAAATATCTTGCATATTCTTGTGCAAGAAGATCCCCTGCAGTCTTAGACACACCAAACAGTGAATGCGTCGTCTGATCAATAGACATGGATTCGTCTATGCCGTCTTCATATTCAGAAGAAGCGTAGTCGTATCTTGACTCTTTTTCTACAAGAGCTAAGCGATTTGGAGTGTCGCCGTAAACTTTATTTGTACTTACATGAACGAACGGAGACGTAGGGCAAGATTTTCTCGCTGCTTCAAGAACGTTCAACGTTCCTGTCGCATTAGTGTGGAAATCTTTATGAGGAATCTTGGCTGCGAGATCGTGTGACGGCTGGGCTGCGGCATGAATGATGTATGCAGGTTTGTGCTCTTCAAATATCTCAGATACTCTATCAAAGTCTCTAACATCACAATCTTTGTGGACGTAATCAACATTTTTTGATAACTCAATGGCAACAGAAGATGTATCACCCCCTGGGCCAAAAAATTCTTTTCTCATGTTGTTGTCAATACCGACGACAGTGCATCCTAATCCTAGAAAATATCGGGATACTTCTGATCCGATCAATCCTGCAGCACCGGTTATCAACACTGTTTGACTCATATTTTTCATCAGAAGTTTTCTTTTAAATGCCAACCGTACTCACCAGCAAGTTGACGAGCCTTGTTCCAGTCTCGTTTCTTAATGTGATCGATCCAGCATTCACCGACGACATAGACTTTACCACCGTTTTCCTTGAAGCGTAAAATCTCCATTTCTTGACCGCCCCACTTTCCGCAATCACCAGCATATTTGTGAATGTATGCCTTATCGAACTTGTCAAACTCAGCGAACAGATCTCCATCAGGATATCTAAACTTTTCGTAAAACTCCTTTGTAAAGCCAAAGAAGAATCCGCTGATGAAACCTTCCCATCCGTCACCAATAATTTCTCTTGATCTTGTAGGATCTACCCTAGTACAACCTTGAATTTTTTCAAATGGTCCATTGACTCCATTGGTCAGCGGTCCATATATCACGTTGTTTGTGTCATCATTGCTACAAATTTTTTCTATGAAACCGTTGATCGATTGATTGAACACAAGATCATCATTAGAATTCAGAATAATGTCGCAACCTAAATCATAAGCCTGTTTTATTCCTAAATTCCAAGCGCCTGTCAGGCCTTTCTTCCATTGATCTTCAACATAATGGTAGCTAGTCGTTGGGTGTTTAAGAGGCAAATCGTTGTTCGTCAGACGTTCGTCGGATTGATTGTCTACGATGATGATGATGTTGTCGAATCTACAATGCTCTTTAAAACTAAGATAAGCATTCAACAATAAATCTCTGCCATAAGGCCTGATTTTATTTGAACTGTGATTTGTGATGACAAGACCGACTCTCATTTCACACCTTGTTTATGTTACCGTCTGTGATTCCAGATGAGCTAAATGTGACCCCTGGAAGAGGTAAAGCTTTTTTTGGCTGGACGTCATGTGGTGGCTTTTCGCTAGATATTTCTCTCAAAGATGGATGATGTACACTTATTTCTACTGTTTCAGCGGAGGTACCACCAAACCACCATTGCATTTCACTAAATGTGCATTTGGAAGTGATGTATAGCTGTTTCATCATTCCTCCTAAATACAGATCGATAAGAGCGTCTTGAAGGCCTTCTTTACATGTGTAATCTCCAAACTCTGTTCTCTTTGGAGTCACAAAGATCCTGTCTCCATATTTGTCTTTCAACTCTTTTACTGTACCTTCATGATCAGCCGTCAAGAATATTTTTTCGCTCTTTATCTTGTTCTCTATAACGTCAAAGACTTTTTCAATCTTGAATCTCTTTCCTCTTTGATGATACTCAAGAGGAAATGACATGTAGGTTCTTAGACTTAATGTGCATGCATTAGCAGGTATCTGTGACCTATATTCTGCTATTTTGTTCCTAACGTACTCTACTGGAACTAGGCTATCCACCAATCCTTTCATCTCTAGAAAGTAGATTGATGTTTTGATGCTAGGTTTCAAATAAGCCTCTTCAAGGCTTATGAAGTTTCCGTTATTATAATGTTTTAGTCTTGCGTCTCTTCCGTAGTATCGATGTTCTTCCGCAGGAACTTTATCGATTATCTCAAACTTGTTTTCCCACAAATCTGAAAACTCGCACCATGCACCGCCATCTGCCTGATATGATGTAGTTGCAGGCCACATCAATAAAACATCTTCCGGTTTTGCTATTGTTAGACAAGTTAGCAGAGTCTTTATTCTATTACCGACTCCTCCTGCTGCGTTGCAGACTAGTTTCATAATTCTTTCACCATCTGTATGCTATTTGTGGCCTTGTTGGTACCGCCTTGGTGAACGTCAGTTATTGATATCGTTTGAAACCCTATTTTCTTGTAAAGATTAAATGCAACTTCATTAAAGCTTAATACGCTCAAAAACACAGTGTTAACGTTCATGTCTTTTAGAAGTTGGAATAACTTAAAGTAAGCTGATTTCATCAAGCCTTTTCCACGATAGTCTTTGTGCAAATCTCCACCGACCCAACACGAATCTTGCTGCCATTCGGACGTTCTAAAGTATCCGATTCTGATGCCTTCATTCTCTATGACATAGAATTTAGGAGACGTTTTTTGAAACCATTCTTTACATTCTTCTAGCGAAAACTCAGTAGCATTGTGCAAAAAGTTCTTACATTCATTTCTTACTTCTACAAGAAACGACAAATCGTCTGCAGTCAACTCTCTGATGGTGACGCTCATATCACCATCCTTTCTTTATGCAATCGACGATATATTCTCGTTGTTCCTTCGTAACCCACCACCCGACAGGTATTGATATCAATCGTTGTTCTACTTTGTCGAGGGTTGGCAATGATGTTCTAAATTCTGAAACGCAGGTGTGAGTATCGTTCCTTGCATGAACTTGAGAAACCATGACGTTCTTTTCAGCCATGTACTTCATGAAATCTGACTTTCTGTCGACCAACATACTGTAGATCCAGAAAGAAGATTCGAACCCTGGTTCTCTTGCCAACAACGTCACGCCATTCGTTCCGGACAATTGCTGATCATAGAATGCTGCGTTTTCTTTGTGTTTGCTTATGATGTCATCAACTTTTTTTAAGTTTTCAATTCCAATCGCAGCGCAGACATCATTCATATGGAACTTGAATCCCCATTCCTTGATGTCAGCTTCGCATCTAAAGTCTTTTCTGTTAGAGTTTCTATCAATTCCGTACCAACGAATCAGCTTTCCTCTGTCATACAACTTTTGATTTGGACAAACCAGTAATCCACCATCGACTGTCGTCAAATGCTTGATCGCTTGGAAGCTAAATGTGCAAATGTTTCCGTGTGATCCAATTGGGTTTTTCTTGTATGTTGAACCAAAAGCATGAGCACAATCTTCTATGATCATAGGTTCAAAACCGTACATGTCTTTTGTCTCACGCTGGATCTTCTTCAACTCATCTAAATCGTTAGGATACCCGCCCCAGTGGACGACCATGATCACCTTTGTCTTAGAAGTGATTTTGCGACGAAGATCGTCTAGGTCTAGATTTAACGTCGTTGGATTAACATCAACCCACTTTATCTTTAGGTTGTTTGCAGGTATCGGCCAATTTGTTGCAGTACAAGTCAATGCTGTCGTCAAGACTTCATCACCATCTTGTAGACCCGACCATTTAGAATCGTTGTCTGGTGATTTTAGTAAATGCAACGCCATGTGTTCTGCTGACGTCGCGGCATTCATTGTCAAGACATAGTCTTTTTGTAACCTACTTTTCAATAAAGATTCAAACTCTTCGACCTTTGGACCTTGCCCAATGTACCCAGATTTTAGAGTTTCTGCGGCCGCAGTCGGCGCAGTATCTGACATGTACACTTTAAAGAGGGGTATAGTTTCCATGTTGTTATTTTGCTTTCTTTACTTGCTCTTCAATCCAAGCATACGTTTTTTCTATGCCTTGCCGAAGAGACAATGAAGGTTTCCATCCTAGCTTTTCTTCGATCAATCTGTTGTCTGAATTTCTTCCCATAACGCCTGCAGGTCCTTCGACGTTTTTTATCTTTAAATCCTTTGAGGAAACTTCAATGATCATTTTTGCAAATTCATTAATTGAAATCATTTCCTCGGAACCAATGTTTACAGGCCCTTCAAACGTTGAGTCCATCAATCTTCTGACGCCATCGACACATTCATCGACGTACAAAAATGACCTAGTTTGAACTCCAGGACCCCACACTTGGATTGTGCCACCCTCTTTGGCTTCTGCGACTTTTCTGCACAATGCAGCGGGGGCTTTTTCTTTTCCTCCCTGCCACGTTCCTTCAGGACCGAATATGTTGTGAAACCTTGCGACTCTAACTTTTAGTCCATAGTTTCTTGCAAATGAAAAATAAAGTCTTTCGCTAAAAAGCTTTTCCCATCCGTATTCGCTGTCTGGAGCTGCTGGATATGCTGAGCTTTCGCTGCATAACGGATTTTCAGGATCTTCTTGGTTATATGCTGGATAGATGCATGCAGAAGATGAATAAAAGATCTTTGGAGTAATTTTTAATTTTGAAGCAGTGTGAGCAACGTTTAGATTTATAGTCGCAGAGTTATGCATCACGTCAGCATCATGATCGCCTGTAAAAATGTACCCTGCGCCACCCATGTCTGCAGCAAGTTGATACACTTCATCAAGTCCTGACTCAAGTTGTATGACTTGATCAACGATTCTAGGATCCCTTAGATCTGCAACGACAAAATCGTCTGCACACGTTTCGCTGAATTCAGGAAGCTTTAAGTCTACGCCTCGAACCCAATATCCTTCAGATTTAAGGCGCTTTACTAGATGAGATCCTATGAAACCTCCTGCTCCGCAGACTAACGCTGTTTTCATGTCTTCCTTTTTTCAACAATAACTCTATAATCGTAAAAATACAAATAATCAATGTTTGTTTTCAAGAAACAGTTGATTGCATGTTCAGGGGTTTCGCATATTGGTTCTCTATCATTAAAGCTTGTGTTCAGCACCATCGGAACGCCTGAATATTCATTCCATTTTTTGATGAAATTGTAATACCATTTGTTCAAATCTTCAGTAACTGTTTGCAATCTACCAGAACCATCAACATGAACGACGCCAGGAACTCTTGACTCCGATCCTTTTTTGAATTGAATGATCTTGTCCATATAAGGACTTTCAACGTCTTTTTCGAACCATTCAGAGGTGTGCTCTCTTAAAATAGATGGAGCAAAGGGGCGGAACCATGCTCGATGCTTGACTTTTTCATTAATGATATTCTTTATGTTGTGGCTCCTCGGATCTGCCAAAATGCTTCTGCATCCTAAAGCCCTACGGCCTGACTCTGACCCTCCGCCAAATACAGCTATGATCTTTTCATCACCTAAAAGATGCATCACTTCATCATCGCTGCTTTGTCTAGAAGATATCAAATCTGATTTTTTCTGAACATCTGATAGAACTGCTTCTTTAGAAAAGACTTGTCCCAAATATGGAGACAGAATCTTGCTGTTACGAGGATTGTCAAGCATGTGATGCCAAACGTATTGACAAGCTCCTAATGTTAATCCTCCATCGTATGGTGTCGGAGTAACATAAATGTTATCGATATATTTTGAAAACTTGTCGTACATTTTTCCGACTGCAACAGTGTTTAGAGCGACGCCTCCTGATAAACATAGATTTCTAGACTTGGATGATTTAAGATAGTGTTCCATCACTTCAAACAAGACTTTCTCTGTTGCTAACTGCAAACCGCCTGCAACGTCGAAAGAATCTTGTTCTGACAAATCTGAAATTTGTTTTAGCTTTCTGATGTTTTCTCTAGATGATTCTTTGTTTTTTTCAAAATCTATCAATAAAGGCATCAACATCGATGCGTAGTGGTTTGCTTTATTGCTGTTTGCAAATGATGCCATGGCCATCACTGTTCCTGCCTGAGAACCTCGTGGATATCCAGTGCTGAGACCAAAGATGTTACTAACGCATAAATCCCAACACATTCCTATGTTGAGGTTATGCTGGCCTGGTTTCATTTCAATTGGATTTATCTTCGTTCCTTTTCCTTCATAGACAAAAAATGACCCACAACGATTTGCATCATTCGGCGTCGGCTCATGACCTCCGCCGTCAATCGTAAAGATTATTGCATCATCGAGTGTGCTTGAGAAGAAAGCATTAGCTGCGTGACTCGTGTGATGAGAAACAAATATGACCTTTCTTCCTCTCGCGGCGCACAGCGACTCAACTTTATTGATACAATTTCTAAAAGCATCATCAGAAACGCCTCCGGGACAGTGCCTGTCGGTGGGAGGATTTCCGTAAGATCCAAATCTGTGTTTTGACAGAGGAGGCTGACTGACAGTGACCCAATAGTCTATAGATTCTACAATGTCTTTATGGTCTTCAAAAACATACTCAAGTGTGTTGGACATCGTTTCTTTCATTCTGTTGTAACGTTCTATTTCTGCATGGATGAGAACTTCACCATTCTTCATGATGCAATAGGACGCGTCGTGCGATGGCCACCAAGAGCAAACTAAAGTCATATGATTTTACCTAGTTCCACGAATACCAATGTCAATTCTATACTCATGAAGTAGTTTGGTTAATCTATCTCCATGATGAGATAGATTCCATTTTCCTTTTCCTACAGCGGTACAGACATACGGCCAGATCTCTGGCTCCCAGTGGTATTTACCGGTCTTTTGCGAGCCAGCATAGTAATAGGATCCTTTGATTCCGAGTTTCCTCATTCCAGCATCCCACTCAGAAGATTCCAACCAGAGATCAGACTTAACATGATCATACAACTTGATGAAGTCTTCTTTTTTCCACAAAGTTGATTGCATCATGAATGCAAAAGAGTCAGGATCTTGAACGTGAGCATCATAGATGTTATGAGATAACTTAATGTCTTCAAACTCTTTCATTTTTAGTTCAGGACGATGAATAGCTCCTTCTAACATGACTTTCAAAAGCCTAACGAAGCTGTAATCAGACGAATGAAGAAACTCTTTACATCTTAGTAATTCTGTATAGTTGACTGGATTGTCTAGAAAAAAATCTTCTTGTTGGTAAATGATGTAATTTTCTTCAACATTTTTTAGACAATCCATCCACTGCTTATAATAAGGATCTGCATCGTCATAGATGATCACTTGATGTTTTTCAACGGAAAAACTGGGGACTTCGTTCGTCAAGACATAGCTCTTGATTTGTGAAGCACATTTTTCTATTTGCCTTAAGTGAATTTTCAAAACATCATGGCACTTTGAGTTTGTGTACGTTATTATGCAAACATCTCTTAAATCTTGCATGATTTTACTTTGCTTTCTTTAAGAACTCAGCTGCATCGATACAGCCTTGTTTCGTTTTTGCATAACAATGATGATCAAAATATTCTTCAGAAGTCACGACCGGGACATCATGTTTATGCAATACCCAACTATATCCTGTCTGTTCGCAACAGGCAAAAATCTTTGATTTGTAGCTGGGGTCTTCTGGGAAGTGTATGACGTTTGACACATCTACTCTTGACATTTGTAGTCCGACATCAAAAGATTCTTGGACACAATCAATGTACTCTTTTGAAAATCCCAACACCCCTATGTTGTAACCGAAAAAATTGTCTGTTCCTACCGTTTGTTCGCAGACGTATCTTTCGCTCCAGTAATATCTTCCCTCTGAAACGTTTCTTTCTTTTTTCCACAAGATCGCTCCTCTGTGATCTTGCGTCAAATCGTCAATGTTCTTCTTGCAAGTTAGATCATTATCTAGCTTTAAGAAACCTTCATCGTTTTTCTTACATTCAATCGCATGCTCTAATGAATGCATCATAGCTGGATAAAAACAATACTCATGCTCTTTCCATTCTCTTAGTTTATCGGACCAATCGACTAAATGTAAATTCTTGGTTGAGACATCATACTTTTCAATGTATGACATTAGACCATTCACATCATCAGTATTGACGATGTATTCTTTTTCTGGATTATGATGTAAGAAAGTTGAAATAGATGCGGCTGAGTAAGTTTGTATGTAATCCTTGCTACGATATCCAGTATGACTCCACACTCTACCACTAGACTTCATTCTATCAAAATCATAAGAAAAAACTAAGCTTACAATTCTCATTTTGTCTCCTTGATAAGATGAGAAAATTTTTCTCTATTATTCAGTGCATACTTCGGAAAAGACTCATCGAATGTAACATACACTTGTTTTGGTTTGTCGTGCCTTTCAAACAAATCGATTCCTGACTCTATCACCTTCTTAATTCTGCTTCTATCTTTCACAGCTTCATTGTCAAACTCTGCATGAGAAAAGCTTTCTATCTTTAAGGCAATTGAGTCAGCTCCACCGATGTATGAGAAGTGCCACCCGGCATTGTCGATAATGTTTTTGTTGCTAGCCTTAGTATTTCTCATGTTTTGTGCACCGGGATACCTCTTATGAAGACAGGCAGTTGTTCCCCACCAGGGTTCCGCGATGCTTCCTTTCATGCACAATCCATTAAGATAGTAGTAATACAGACCTTGTTTAAAGGATACGATTGCATTTTCATCTTTTGAAAGTATCTCTGAAGCTTTTATGACTGACTCTGGTCGAGGTATCTCATCAACGTCAGACAAGAGTATGACATCGTCATCAGAACAAGAAACTAGCCCTCTTCCTGCACAGTCACGTTGAAACCACTCTATATCATGCCTGTTGTGAAATGTTCCCATTCTACCTGGTCGAGGAGGAATGTCAGGTGTATCATCAACTTTAATGTGGATGATCTTGTACAAAAAGTTACTAAACTTGTCTTTTGATTCTTCAAAGTAGTACGGCTTTTTCTTACTCGAATGCGTCAACGAAGACTCTACCAACACAAACTTGTCAACGACATCGTTTAACTCGTTTAAGCGTATCTCAAGTAAGTCTAGTTCATTGAAAAACAAAAAGCAATCGTACACAGCCATGTTAAGCTCCTTTTATTTTTTTATACTCATCGTATAGTTCATCTACGGATATCAGTATGTTGCATTCTTTTTCAGGAGGTATCTCTAGTCCTCTTGCTGAACGAGACACGGGAGTTGTCTTTATCATACCCTTATCAAGAACTCCTGTCTTTATTGAGAAACTTTCAAATTGAGTTGTAGCCCATGCTTCAAATCCTTGTAATACCTTACTGCTTTGTCCTTGCGTTTCAAGAACTGTTTCAAAAAAGCTTGTTCTCCACACACACGGTCTTGAAGTGTAATGCCAATTGTTTTTATAGAAATAGTGATTTCCTACAGAAAAAGGACCTTCCCACACTAGGCTCTTTTTTGTCACGGAGTTATAATGCCTGATTGCATCGGGATTTGTCGATTTAGAAGTCACATCCGCGTCGTATTTTCTTTTGTCATTAAAGTCATATGCAGGTATTCTAACGCAAGATGTATCTTGATTTTTCTCTAAGAATTCAGTTACATCCTTTAGTGCAGGGTCATACACGATAAAGTCATCGTATAAGATGCACATGTATTCTGCACCAATGTCTCTTGCATACCACATTGTGGTGTAGAACAATGCAACGTCAAAATGGTTCTTTTTATAATGAAAATGTTTTGAAAACAGATTTGAAGATCTTAGAGATTCTTTTACTTCATCAATCGATGAGTTGTCTACCGATATTAGTTCAACGTCATCTGACTTTAAAAATTTCAATGATGTTAAACTATCATGAAAGTCTCCTAGTCTGCTGGGAGCGTTCTTCGGAGTCACGTACGTCAAATATCCGACGACCGTCTTTTTCATTTCTTTACCTGCAGCATTGATTCAACGACGTCTAGATAAGATCTTATAGCTCTTGTTGAAGACAAAAAATCATAATCAATTTTTGACACAAGATCATCATATCTAGAGACGACTTCATCAATAGACTTCAATAGTTCATCGCTAGAAGAGAAAGAAACTCCATGAGATTTACAGCCCTCTACGATTCCACCACCTTCTTTGTGATAGACGACTGGTAGTCCAGATGATGCTCCTTCAATGTGATGCATACCGCAAGGCTCCCACCTAGAAGCAGTCACATATACGTCATGTTTTCTTAGTTCATCGCCCAAATCTTTACCGTGAAGAGGTTTGATGATCTTGGTCGCAGCAGGAGAATATTCTTTTGCATATCTACCGATGTATGTGAATTGATACCTCTCTGGATTTTGACTGCACAACATGTCGAGATGTTTGTAAGCATCAAATCCCTTCATCCAGTTGTCACTCCAATGATGCGTGACAATTTTGATTGGATATTGGATGGTTTTATTTTGAAGATTTTTTTCAGGATAAAAGTGTGATGAATCGCAACCGTTGTAGATCACACTGCTGTTCTTGTTGAGCCCTTTTGAAATGAAATAGTCCCTCAGCCATCCACTGATAAAGACTGTTTCATCTACAATTTGATTTGATGCCAACAACAGACCGTCAATTTCATTTGTGTTCTTTCTTGCATCACACTCATTGATCCTGTGCAGGATTTTTACCCCTGGATTCCTTTGCTTGTATGCAAAGATTTCATTGATTGAAATTCCAAGATCATCATATCGCGGATCAATCATGACGATCAAATCTATGTCATTATGTGTCAAGTCATAGACAATGTGGTGTCCATGTTGAAGCAACGAATCATGGAACGATTTGACAAAATTGTTGCCACCGCCCCATGGACCGGTAACAATCTTTCTGTTTATGAGAATCTTAGACATTATTGTTTTCTGCTCAAGATTTTAGAGTACTCTGGGAAGTACAAATAGTCTATCTTTGTTCCGAGGAAACATTTAATGGAATGAGAGACGTCTTCACAGATGGGTTCTCTATCATTGAAACTTGTATTGAGGATGATCGGTACTCCTGACTTCTCTTTCCACTTTGTCAAGAAGTTATGATACCACTCGTTGTCTTCTTTTCTGACGGTTTGAAGCCGAGCTGTGCCATCTTCGTGAACGACTGCAGGAACGAGATGTTTTTTCTCTTCCTTAAACTTCAGAACAAATTGCATGTATGGACTCTCTTGATAATCAATGAACCATTCATGCGCATCTTCCTCAAGGATAGAAGGCGCGAACGGACGGAACCACTTTCTATGTTTCACCTTCTCATTGATGATATCTTTCATATCATGGCGACGAGGGTCGGTAAGGATGCTTCTGTTTCCCAATGCGCGTCTTCCAGATTCGCTTTGACCGTTAAATACTGCAACAATTTTTCCTTCATTTAGATGACTGATCATTTCATCTAAAGAGCAATCTTCAACTTGTACAGGAAAGTTTTTCACGACTTTCTCAAAGTGATCTTGTGACCATACCTCACCGAGATATGGAGTGAAGTTGTGCTTCCATGTAATCCTTGGATTGTCTAATACCTCGTGCCAAACGATCTGTGCAGCACCGATAGGAAGTCCTCCATCATACGGAACAGGCGGAATGTAGATGTTTTCAATCTCGCCTGGAAACCATGATCTAATCTTTCCCATTGCTACTGAGTTGAGAGCAACCCCACCTGAAATGCACAGGTTTTTTGATTTTACCGGGCTTGAATCGATAGCATACCTGATGATTTGCTTTAGAAGATCTTCAGTGGCAAGTTGAAGTCCTGCAGCAAGGTCAAATTTATCTTGCTCAGACTTTCTTGCAATCGCAGCCCAAGGTTCAAGATACGGATGAGGTGGATCTGCATCGCTAGTTGCACCAGGAGGTTGATTGTGAGGCTTTACACTAGACGGTATGATATCAACCGTCAACATTTTTAAAAAATCTTTATGATACTTCTGAGCATCACCAAATGCCGCCATGGCCATGACGGTTCCTTCTTCTCCACCGAGAGGCCATCCGTTTTGAAGTTTGAAGACGTATCTAGTTATTCTTGTCCAAACTCCACCGATGTTGACTTCATAAGGTTTAAATGACTTCAACTGCTTCATTGAGCGATCTTTTGCATACCAAATCGTGCATGCAGTCTCTCCACCATTTTCATCCTCAGATCCTCCACCATCGATGGTCAATACGATTGCTTCATCTAGGTTGCTTGAGTAGAATGCATTTGCTGCATGAGCCCTGTGATGAGAAAAGAAGTGAAATTTTCCGCCATTTTTCTTCGCTACTTCTTCTGCCGTCCTGTAAGATTCCTCATACTGTTTCGTCTTTTTCATCGGATGAACAGAAGCAAAATGCATAACTTCATTGAAGTCTAGGCATGCTCTTTCTAGCATAAACTTGACTGCATCACCGGGAGGAGATTTTTCTCGATTGTACCGTTCGTATTCTGCGTGAATCGTCGGTTCACCGTCTTTTAAAATGCAAAAAGAACAATCATGCCCAGGCCAAATGCCAGCTACTTTCATAATAAACTCTTATAAACTATGTTTAAAATATTGTGAAGATTATTGTATGTACAATGTCGAATATTTGATATTCCTGCAGCCATAGCTGCGTTTATTCCATCAACTGTATCCTCAAAAACAATTGAATTGTTAGGATTAACATTCATTCGTTTTATTACTTCCTGATAAACGTCAGGAAATGGTTTCATTTTTTTATTTACCATTTCTGATGTTACGATTAAATCAAATAAACTTAAACAATTGTTACTTTCTAAAAATTCAATGATTGTTGCACTTGCAGCATCTGAAGCAATGCTAATTTTTTTATTTTTTAATTTGATTAATCTCAAAAGTTTAGGAACGTTTTGTTGAATCTTTAAAGTAGATATTTCTTTTATTGTTAAAGATTGTTTTAAATTCTCAATTTTAAAAATATCAGAGTTGTGTATCAACTGCAAATTGCAAAATTCGTTTAGTTTAACTATCGTTTTTTTATTTTTTACTTTTTCATATGTAACTTCAAAATCGTTATTCCATGAATAACCGCACGATTTTAATGCATTTATTAATGAAGTTTTATGAGCTAGTGATGAATCACATAACACTCCATCAAAATCAAATATAAATGCTTCAATCAACATCTTGTTGCCTTAAAATAAAATTTCCAAAATGAGTTACTGAAATACTAGCACATTTATTTGCAAATATAATTGATTGGTCCAGCTCCTTCGTTTGAAGGTATTTATGCGTAAGTGAAGCTAAGAAGGTATCACCGGCCCCACAAACATCATAAAGTTTTGACTTTGCCGTAGGATAATGTTTATCTTTCCATTCTGCGCCATTTTCTCCTAACGTCACTATTAATTCAAATTTTTCTGGAAGAGATTGAACTTTTTGTTTTTCATATTTGTTAATTTTTATAATACAGTTAGAAAAGCAAGATAAATCTTGTTTTTTACTATCAACAAAAATTGGAATTGAACAATTAACAATTTGTACGATCTCTTTACAGGATTTAGGATTTAAAAATCCTTTATTGTAGTCAGATATAACTAACGCATCGTACGTACTTTTTTGTAATGCTGATTTTACTTCGTCGATATTAATTTGCTTTACATCTGATGATTCTTCATCTACTCTTAAAAGATGAACAAATCTTTTTTCTTCTACGTATCGATGTTTTATTATTTTTTCTTGTTGCGTAATTGTGTCAACAACCGACCCCAACCCTTCAAGATTTTTTGCAACGTTTAAACACATCCCCGGTTTAGTTTCGGTTTTTGTTAATTTTAGAATTGGGATAGGTGCTTCTGGGCTGAGTCTTTCGCAAATTCCATAATGATAAACGTCTTGACAACTATCACCTATCACCAAAATTCGAAACTGACTTTTCAATGATGTTTGTTGTAGAGTATCCATCGACGTACTCAAATATTACAACCCGTTTTGCATATTGTTTTCCTACTATTTTTTCAAGCGTATAATCTCCTCCTTTGACCAAGATATCTGGTTTTAAATGAGATAATAAAACTTCAGGTGTATCTTCTTCAAAAATGATGACTTCGTCTACAAACTTGATAGATTCTAAAACAACCTTTCTAGATTGTTGATCATTTATTGGTCTTGTTTTCCCTTTTAGCCTTTTTACGCTTTTATCACTATTCAAACCCACTACTACTCGTCCATTTTTAGATATTTTTTTACATTCTTCAAGAAGTTTAATATGTCCTAAATGAATGATATCAAAACATCCATTTGTAAAAACAGTAATCATAATAAAAATTTCTTTGCGCAATCAACAATTTCTTTTTCATCATGATTGTTAACTGCATTCCAACAATCTTGACATCTAATTTTATTTCCACATGGACCATGATTTTCATGAATCCAAAAATTAAAATTTGATGGATAAGCAACCATGTCAGGATGTTGATAACCTGTAATTAAAACTATGGATTTCGTTTTCATGGCTTGAGAAGCATGAGTTAATCCACCTTCTGTAGAAAGAAATAGTTGAGAAGATTCTATTATTCCTGCGCAAGTTCTAAATGTTGTTTTTGAAGTAATGTCAATGACATTTTTTAAAATATTTTTTGATTGACCTACTTGAACTACTGTTGTGTAATTACATAACTCATCAACAATTTTTTGCCATTTTTCAAATGGATACTCTCTATTACACGTATATTCATTATTTGAATGAGGCTCTATAGCAATAAATTTTCTATCGCCTATTTGATCTTTAATTAAAGAATTTACTTCTTTTTTTTCTTCTTCTGTCAAATAAATTCTACATTGTAGATCTTTTATGCTTTTTTGGATTCCATAAAATTCTAAAATTTGACATATGATATGTTTATCGTATCTATGCTTTGCAAATTTAGGTGTATCAATTTTACAATAGTTTGTTTCTTTTCTATTTAACGGAATGATTATGTAATCACCTTCATGAGATTCTTCGATAACGTTAACGATTGAAGGATTATTGTAAAATATAGGACTGGATATCAATTTTGCATGTTGACCATGCATCTCTACAGGAAGTATTTTTTTTCCTGTAATTGAATGAATCTCATGAAACGCGGCGGTCCATGTCAAATATCCACCTAAGCCCATTAGTCACCTTTTTGTAATCTATAACTGTCTTCATCAAAATGTTGCGTTGAAAACTCAAACATAACAGTATCTTCGATTGCTTCCATTTGATGAACCAAACCAGGATGTATTTCTTTAACATCACCAGGAGACAACACTACGTTTTCTGTTTTATCAC
>Ga0194123_10001148_pt1 | contig 41865 bp, 36 predicted proteins | sample TA2MahsurfametaG_5_FD_155479 | JGI IMG/M metagenome (GOLD analysis project Ga0194123, IMG submission 155479) | Freshwater microbial communities from Lake Tanganyika, Tanzania - TA2015023 Mahale A surface | ecosystem: Environmental > Aquatic > Freshwater > Lake | place: Tanzania: Lake Tanganyika... | reverse complement strand
GCTGGCGTCCCTCCAGTCCGTCGTCCCGGCGGGCGCCGCGGAGAAGCATCTCATCGTCGGCGCGGGCGGCGTCTTCGCGGCCGTGGCCTTGCATCTCGAGGCCATCGGCGAGGCGCCGGTCGGGGGCCGGTTGCCGTTGCTCCGGATCCGCGAGCTGCGCGACCGCATGTGCGCCGCCGACCTGGCCGGCCGCCGGGCCATCCCCGGCATCCCCGCCGAGCGGGCCGACATCATGCCGGCGGCATTGATCACCTTGGGCGTGCTCGGGGACCTGACCGGGGCGGAAGCTTTCCATCTTTCGCACCACGGCGTTCGACAAGGGATGATCGAGCTGCTTCTTGGTCCTTCCGGCGAACACCTCTGAGCATGCGAACCCTCCTCTTCCTCCTCCTGGCCGTCGTGGGGCTTCCCGCCGCCCCCGAGAGCGGGCGGGTCGTCTCCGTCGATGCGGACGGTCGGGCCACGGTCGCCCACGCCGACGGCTCGACGAAATTCCTCCGCCGATTCTCCGAGGGCGACCGCAAGGTCGGCTGGACCGGCCGCATGGTGCGTTACGACGTCGTCACGGAAGGCGCCGAGACCCATGCCCGCGGCGTCGTCCCGGCGGATCCGGAAGAACTCCGCCGCGTCGCCGAAGTCACCGACGTGCTGCGTCGCGAGACCGTCGACAAAGGACGCCTGGTGACGCGCATGCCCAATGAGCTGATGCCCAACATGGCCCTCTGGGACCAGGACGGCCGGCTGGTCATGAAGAAGGACCTCCTCGGTCACGCGCTCGCCCTCAACTTCGTCTTCACGAGCTGCCGGGTCGCCCGCATGTGCCCGGCGTCGACGGCCTGCATGAAGGCACTCGGTGACCAGCTCGCCAAGGACCCCGCCGCGGCCGGCATCCGGCTCGTCACGATCACCTTCGACCCGGAGACCGACACGCCGGGACAGTTGCGCGCCTACGCCGACGGCTACGGCATCGACCACGCCCGACACCGCTTCCTGACCGGCGACGCCGGCCAGATCAAGGACCTGATGCGCCACTACGGCATCCAGACCCTCCGGGACGACGGCACGATCGTCCATAACGCCGCCCTCATCGTCATCACGCCGGAAGGACGGATCGCCTTCCGTAACGAAGGCGCCTCCTTCGACGCCGAAGAGGTCGCCCGCCGCCTGCTCGCCCTTGAAGGAGGCGCGGGCGCCCGCCGCTGATGACGCCGCTCCGGCAGGTCGGGATCATCACGGCCGTCGCGGTCGCGGCGTTCTTCGGACTGCGCGCCTTGCCGGACACCCAATGCGCTTTCCTGCACGCGGACCATCAGCCGGTGGTCGTCGACGGCCTGCAATTCTGCGGCCTGAACGAGGAGGCCAACTTCTATTCGCCGATGACCCTCCGTTTTCCCGTCGGACTCGAGGCGGCGTTGGCTCCGGACGGCGCGACCGGCGAGCTGAGGCTGCTCAAGGACGACGGACATCCTTATTACGCGCACGAGGTCGCGGTCTCCCATAGCCAGCGCGTGCACCTGCATCTGCGCCAGGTCGGCGGAGAGCGGGCCTACGCGCACCTGCATCCGCGACCGGCGGCCGACGGTTCTTGGCGTTTCGAACTGCCGGCGCCGCTGCGCGGCGTCGGTCTCCGGGCGTACGTCGACTTCAGCGACGTCCGCACCGGCCGGACCATGCTGGCCGAGACCGAGGTCGCGCCCGCTTTCACGACGGCCGAGCCGCCGGCCGCTCCGACGCCGCGTAACCGCATCGTGGAACTGACCGCCTCGACGACGCAGACGGGCGCCTCCGCGATGATCCGCCTCCGTCTGGCGGGGCCCGCCGGCAAGCCCCTCCGCCTCAAGCCGATCATGGGCTCGCTCGGCCACGCGGTCGTCTTCTCGGCGGACCGGCCGGACGCCGGTTACGCCCACATGCACCCCACGCTCGAGGGCGGCGAATACGCGGACGACCCTACGCTCGCGTTCCGCCTTCGCCTGCCGGCGCCGGGCGCCTACGACTTCTGGCTGAACATGAACGACGGGGCGGACGAACTTCTCCGCGCCACCCTGACCGTCACGCCGTGAGCGCGCGGAAGTAGGCGATCGTCTCGGCGAGGCCGGCGCTGACCGAGGACCGCGGCTGCCAGCCGGCCGCGAGCAACCGTTCCGTCGAGGCGAGCGAATGACGCACGTCGCCGGCCCGGGGAGGCAGGTGTTCGATCTTCGAGCGCGAGCCGGTGAGCGCGACGATCTCCTGCGCGAGGGCGAGGATCGACTGGCTTCGGCCGTAGCCGACGTTGTAGGTGCCGGTCATGCCGGCCGAGGCTCCGGCGTACGCCAGCGCGCCGACGATGTCGGTGACGTGGACGAAGTCGCGGGTCTGGCCGCCGTCGCCGTGGATGCCGATGGGTTCGTCGCGGAGGGCCTTGGCGATGAAGATCGGCACCGCGGCGGCGTAGGCCGAGCGCGGGTCCTGCCGGGGGCCGAACACGTTGAAGAAGCGCAAGGACGCCGTCCCGAGGCCGTGCGCGCGACGGTACTCCTCCAGCAGACGTTCGCCCGCGAGCTTGGTCTCGGCGTAGGGGGATTTCGGCTCCGGCGGCATGCTCTCGAGCTTGGGCACCGTCGGGTTGTCGCCGTAGATGGCGGCGGAGGAGGCCAGGACGACCTTGCGGGCGCCGACGGCGAGGGCGGCGTCGAGGACGCGCCGCGTGCCTTCGGTGTTGAGCTCGGCGCACTCCGTCGGCTTGGCGACGGATTCCGGGACCGAGACCATCGCGGCGAGATGATAGACTTCCGCGGCGCCGGAGGCCGCTTCGGCCAAGGCGCCGGGGTCGAGGATGGAGCCGCGGACGAAACGGCACGTGACGCCCTCGAGATTACGCGCGTACCCGCTCCGGAGGTCGTCGAGGACGGTGACTTCGGCCTGGCCGGCGAAGCGGCGGACGAGATGGGAGCCGATGAAGCCGGCGCCGCCGGTGATGAGGACGCGGCGGCTCATGCGCGGGCGACGATCTCCTGCATGGCCGGGAACTGTCCCTCGATCGAGGCCACGAGCGCGAACTGGGTGCGACAACGGTCCAGGTTGTGAGCGGGCCGCTTGATCTTGAAATAAGCGTCGCCCTCGAGCCAGTCGGTCAGGAAGCGCAGCCCGATCTCGAAGGTGATGAGCTTGCCGGCGAAGGGCAGGAGTTCCTTTTCGCGGGGCGTCAGGAAGCCGCGGGCGGAGGCGAGATAGCCGCGGACCAGGGCCTCGAACATCGGGAGCTGCAGGCGCACCCGGGAGAGGTCCGTCTCGTCCTCGGCGGCGGGCGAAGTCGAGGTGCGCACCAGGTCGCCGAAGTCGTAGAGCGCGGAACCCGGCATCACCGTGTCCAGGTCGATGACGCAGACCCCTTCCTGGGTGACGTCGTCGAGGAGGACGTTGTTCAGCTTGGTGTCGTTGTGGGTGACGCGTTCGGGCAGGGTGCCGGCGCGGAGGGCGTCGACGATGACGCCGACCTCATGCCCGCGGGCGAGGGCGAAGGCGATCTCGGGGCCGGCGGCCGCCGCCCGGCCATGTCCGTCCTTGGCCAACGCCGCCTGGAAGCGGGCGAAGCGGGCGGGGGTGTGATGGAAGTCCGGGATCGTCTCGTGCAGCCGGTCGCCGGGCAGGTCGGCGAGCAGGGACTGGAAAGCGCCGAAGGCCTTGGCCGCCGCCTCGGCCTGCGCGGGCGAGCGGACCACGTCATGCCCGGTAGCGCCTTCGATGAAATCGTAACAGCGCCACCGGTTGCCGCTGGGGTCGACGTGCCACGCTTGCCCGCCCTTCGTCGGGACGAGACGCAGGGCCCGTCGGCGGGCGTCCGGAGCGCCGGCGGCGCGCAGCTTGGCATGGGCATGGGCGCAGACCCGCGCCACGTTCTCCATGAGGAGGTCCGGCTGCCTGAAGACCTGATGGTTGACGCGTTGCAGGATGAAGCGCCGCGGGCCGTCGGCGGTCCCGACCGGCGTCAGGAAAGTATCGTTGATGTGCCCGCTGCCGTAGGGAGCCGTCGAAACGATCGGGCCGCCGAAAGCGAATTCGGCGGCGACGGCGAGGGCCTCGGCGACGGTGGCGGCCATGTCAGGACCAGAGCGACGCCGGATAGGCGCCGGCCCGCACCAGGCGCAGGATGCTCCCCTGCACGACGGGCTTGTCCTCGCGGTAGGTGACGCCGAACCATTCGGAGTCCGTGCGCAGGACCTGGCAGGTCGCCTGGCCGGAGCGGATCAGGTTGCCGACGGACAGGGGGATGTAGGCTTCGCTCTTCATCTCGCCGCCCTTGGCGCGCAGGAAGGCGTCGAAGTCCGCGGCGAGCTGCGGGAAGATGGCCGGCGTGAAGCCCCACATGTTCATCGACACAGGCTCCTCGCCCGTCAGGCCGATGACGACGCCGTCTTCGCCGCGGTGTTCGGCGCCGCGGGGCAGCTTGGAGATCTTCGTCAGTTCCTGGATGTCGGTGAGGCGGCCGGACGCGTCGGTCTGGCAGACGCCGCGGGCGACCGTGCCATGTTCCGAGAGCGTGTGCTTCAGCGTGAAGCCGACCATCGAGTAGGCCGTGGAGCGCACGTCGAGGTCGCGCAGGTGGCGGCCGAGGACGGCGTAGGAGTCCTGCCCGTAGAAGTCATCGGCGTTGATGACGGCGAACGGCGTGTCGACGGCGTCACGCGCGCAGAGGATCGCGTGCGTGGTGCCCCAGGGTTTTTCCCGGCCGGCGGGCACGCCGAAACCGGCGGGCAGGCGGTCGATGGTCTGGAAGGCGAAGCCGACTTCGATGCGGCCGGCGAACTTCGCGGCGATGCGCTCCCGGAAGTCCCGCTCGAAATCCGGGCGGATGATGAAGACGACCTTCCCGAAGCCGGCGCGGAGGGCGTCGAACACGGAATAATCGAGGATGGTCTCGCCGGCCGGACCCATGGGGTCGATCTGCTTGAGCCCGCCGTAGCGGCTGCCCATGCCGGCGGCGAGGACGAGGAGGGTGGGTTTCATGTCAGAGGGATTGGCGGAGGCGGGCGGTGACGTCGGTCTTGAGCCGGTCGATGAAGCCGGTCACGTAGGCGACCGGATCGAGCGAATCGTCCCGGACCAGCGGGGTGAGATCCATCGCCCACTGCATGGCGGTCTCCTGGTCGGTGGCGTGCGCCTGGCTGAACGTGGCGTTGGCCGTGCGCCGGCCGAGGACGGCCAGGTCGTAGCGTTTGCCTCCCGCGATCTGGGTGGCGAAGACCTCGTTGAGCGCCCGGGCGAGCTCCGGTCGTTCCGAGACCGGCATCGCGGTCTTCTCGCCGTCCACGAGCCAGTCGAGGTCGCGCCAGACTTCGCAACCGTAGACCCGGGCCGGTCGGTCGGCCTGCGGCAGCCGGCGGAGGGCTTCGAGGCAACGTAGGGCGCACCCGACGTGCGTGTCGTGCTTGTCGGCGAGATTGTGCAGGTACACGACCTCGGGACGGGCGGCCTCGATGATCCGCTGGAGTTCGTCGCGGACGACGGTCTCGCGGGCGTCGCGCACGGTCTTGCTCGGGTGACCGAGCTGGGCGATGAACGCATACTGACCGATGACGGCGGCGGCTTCCTGTTCGCGGATGCGTTCCGCGGCGATCTGGTCATCGGTCCAGTCCCGGAACTTCCCGGCGCGGGAACTGCCGCGTCCGTCGGTGATCGTCACGCCGCCGAACCAGCGGTCGGGGCGGTCGTAGCAGGCTAGGATGCCATGGAAGGCCATGAACTCCAGGTCGTCCTGGTGGGCGCCGATGCCCAGGTGGGTCGTGCGGCGGAGGGCTTCCGGGGCGGCGAGACCGTCCGGGATCATGAGGCGCGCGCGCGGGTTGAGGGCGATCATCGGCGGAGAGAGGGAAGGGAGGCGGCCGCGACGGCCTGGCCGTGCCGCTTATCTTTCTCGGAAGGGACGAGAAGGTCGATGCGAAGTTCGGGGAATTCGTCCCGCAGCACGGCGTTCGCATGCTCGATGATGATGTCACCGCCTTGGCCGGAGGTCACGCGACCCATGATCAGGAGGCAGCTCAGGTCGTAGAACGCGGCGAAATGCGCGGCCGCGTAGCCTAGGGCGATGCCGACGGCTTCGTAGACGCGCCGGGCGCGCGGATCGCCGGCGAGCATCAGCCGTTGGAGTTCCTCGAGCCGCTCCGGCAGCCGCATCGCGGCCGGCAGATCGATGCCCGCCAGGGGGAGCAGACGCCCCACGCCCTGCTGGCTGAAATACTGCACGGCGCAGCCGTGGTCGCCGGACCATTCGTCGACGGGTCCGTCGGCCCGGTAATCGACGGGCACGAAGGCCAGTTCGCTGAGCCAGTTGGTGAGGTTCCCGGCCTGGTCGACGTAGCCGGCCGCGACGCTCGTCCCCATGGCGACGCCGAGGACGGCGTCGCGGCCGAGGGACATCGAGGCCGCGAGCGCCGTGACGTCGCCGTCGTTGAGCACTTCGAACGGCACCCCGTATTCCGAGGCCAGGTCGACGAACAGGTTCCGTACGCGGGCGTCGAAGACCGCCGGATCGGTCACGCCGCGGAACAAGGAGGCCACGCGGACCTTGTTGTTGACGTACACGCCCGCGGAGGAACCGCCGATCGCGTCCACGCGGGGGAGGTGACGGGCCGCGAGTCCGAGGGAATGCCGGATGCCCGCGAGGTGGTAGTCCGGATCGGACTGGAAGTACGGGTCCCACTTCACTTCCTCGGAAAAGACCACCTGGCCGTCGATGAGGGCCGCGCATTTGCGGTCCGAGCCCCCGAGGTCGAAGCCGATGCGACAGCCGTCGAGGTGCCGGCCTAAGGACACGTGCGAGGTTGTGTCCGCCGGCAGCTCGGCCGGGGACACTCCGCGGAACGACAAGGGGGCCTCGAAGACCTGGCGGAAGAAATCGGCGTCGAACGCCCGGCGGCCGGCCGGCGCATACTCCTTCGCGAGCTTCGCGGCGAGGCCGTCGGCGGCCGGTCCGCAGAGCAGGACGTCGCAACCTCCCCGCGACCAGAGTAGGAACTTCACCGATCTCTCGACATGCCGGTACGTCGCTTCGTCGTCGACGCCGGCGGCCAGCACCTGGGTGCGGAAGCGGGAGGCCGTGCCGTCGGGGCGGCTCAGGGCGACGGTCAGTTGCGTCGAGCCGGCGGTCGCCGCGCAGCGACGGAGGTAGGCGCGCGTCCAGAGGGAGGCCGGCACCAGGTCAGGATCGATGACGGAACGATGTCGCGGGGTGACGTCCATCGGATTGTCAGAGCCTTTCGGCCGCGGCCGCGTCGAGATGGAAGACGCAGTCCGGGTGGCGCTGCAGCCAGGTCGCCGGACAGTCGGCGGAAGGCGTCTCCTTGACCGCGCGCGCCACGATGGCGGCTTTCGCCGAGCCGAAGGCCAGCAAGGCGACCCGCCGGGCTTCCAGGATCGTCGCCACGCCCATGGTCAAGGCTCCGTGCGGGACCTGCGCGACGTCGCCGAAGAAGACCGAGTTATCCTGCCGGGTCACTTCGTCGAGGTGCACGCGACGGGTCCGACTGTCGGCGGGCGAAGGCGGCTCGTTGAAGCCGATGTGGCCGGTGCGGCCGATGCCCAGGATCTGGAGGTCGATGCCGCCCGCGGCCCGGATGGCCCGCTCGTACGCCGCGCAATGGCCGTCGGCGTCCGCGGCGAGTCCGTCCGGGACGTGGATGTTGGCGGCCGGGATATCGAGATGCCGGAAGAGGTTCGCTTCCATGAAGAAGCGGTAGGACTGAGGGTGCGCCGGGGCCAGGCCCTCGTATTCGTCGAGGTTGAACGTCACCACCGAACGGAAGCTGAGCCCTTCTTCCCGATGCAGCCGGATCAGTTCCGCGTACAAGGGCAGGGGCGTGGAGCCCGTGGCCAGCCCGAGGACCGTCGCCTTGCCCGATTCCGAGCGTAACCGGATCAGGTCGGCCATCTCCCGGGCGATCGCCTGCGCGGCGGACTGCTTGTCGGGATGGAGCCGGGTGGAGATCATCTCAGCCGAGGGACGCGAGCATGCGCGCGATCTCGTCGCGCTTGGCCTTGGCTTCGTCGAGCTGCTTGCGGGCGCCCTCGAGGATCTTCGGCGGCGCCTTCGAGACGAAGGCTTCGTTGGTGAGCTTGGCCTCGCCGGCGGCGACGGCCTGCTCGAGCTTGGCGAGTTCCTTGGCGAGGCGGACCTTCTCGGCGGCGACGTCGACGGTGCCCGAAAGCTCGAGCATCACGGTGCCGACGGAGGTCAGCGAGCCGGTGCGGCCGCCGGCGTCCTCGGCGAAGCCGAGTTCGGCGAGGCCGGCGAGGCTGCTCAGCTTCTCGCGGTTGGCCGTGAGCAGGGCCTTCGAGGCGGCGTCCTTGGCGACGACGGTGACGACCGAATCGCGACGGGTGGCCTGGTTGGCCTGGGACTTCAGGGCGCGCACCGACGCGACGAACTCGCGGAGCAGGGCGACGTCGGCGACCTTGGCGGCGCTGAGCTTGATGCCGTGCTCGCGGAGGACGCGGAGCAGGTCGCCGCCCGAACCGGTGTGGTGGTCCTGGATGAAGTCGTCGTCCGCGCCGTAACCCAGGAGGTGCCAGAGTTCTTCCGAGATGAACGGCGCCACCGGGTGGAGCAGCTGGAGGAACTGGCGCAGCACGAGGTCCTGCACCGCGAGGCAGTTGCCGACGAGCGCGGGATCGCGCAGGCGGGCCTTGGAGGCCTCGACGTACCAGTCGCAGAAGTCGCCCCAGAAGAAGGAGTAGAGGCCTTGGGCGTAGGCCGTGAACTCGTGTTCCTCGAGGTGCTTGGCCGTGCTGTCGGTGAGTTCGGCCAGGCCTTGGAGGATGGCGAAGTCATCGTCGTCGAGCTGGGCGGCCTTGAGGCGTCCGACCACCGCGGCGAGGGTCGAGTTGTCGGCCATCGGGCCGGACATCTGGCGGAAGCGCGCGGCGTTCCAGAGCTTGTTGCAGAAGTTGCGGCCCTGGGCCACGCGGTCCTCGTCGAAGAGGATGTCCTGGCCCTTGGGGGCGATGGACAGCAGGCCGAAGCGGAGGCCGTCGGCGCCGAACTTGGCGATGAGGTCGAGGGGTTCGGGCGAGTTGCCGAGGGACTTGGACATCTTGCGACCGAGCTTGTCGCGGATGATGCCGTTGAAGTACACGCGCTTGAACGGGACGCGCTGGCGGATCTCGTCGTCGGTGAGCGTCTGCTTCTCCGGCCCATGCAGTTCGAGGCCGGCGATGATCATGCGGGCGACCCAGAGGAAGATGATGTCCGGACCGGTGGCGAGGGCGCCCGTCGGGTACCAGTGCTTGAGCTCCTCGGTCGTCTCGCCGGGCCGGCGCCAGCCGATGGTGGCGAGGCACCAGAGCCAGGAGGAGGCCCAGGTGTCCAGCACGTCGGGATCCTGCTCCCAGTTCGCGGCGTCGGCCGGGGCGGTGAGGGAGACGTGCAGGTTCCGCGGGTCGTTGCGGTCCGCGCCCTTGCGGTACCAGACGGGGATGCGGTGGCCCCACCAGAGCTGGCGGCTGACGCACCAGTCCTGGATGTTCTCCAGCCAGTGCAGGTAGGTCTTCGTCCAGCGCTCCGGATGGAAGCGGATGATGCCCGCGGTGACGGCGCGCTTGGCCTCCTCGATCTTCGGGTAGCGGATGAACCACTGCTCGCTGAGGCGGGGTTCGATCGGCACGTCGGCGCGTTCGGAGAAGCCGACCGTGTTCTCGTACGGCTCGGTCTTCACGAGGGCGCCGAGCTCTTCGAGCAGTTTCTCGGCCTTCGCGCGGGCCTTGAAGCGTTCGATGCCGGCGAGCGGGCCCGCGTCGGCGTTCATCGTGCCGTCGGGGTTCATCACGTCGATGACCGGCAGGCCATGGCGCTTGCCGATGTCGAAGTCCGTGCGGTCGTGGGCCGGGGTGACCTTCAGCACGCCCGTGCCGAATTCCTTCTCGACCGCGGCGTCGCCGACGATCGGGATCCGCGCGCGCGGGAAGGGGCGCCAGACGTGCTTGCCGATGAGGTGCTTGTAGCGCTCGTCGTCGGGGTGGACCGCCACTGCGGCGTCGCCCGGGATGGTCTCGGGACGCGTGGTGGAGATCTCGAGGAAGGTGCCCGGGAGTTCGGCCACTTCGTAGCGCATCCGGTAGAGCGAGCCCTTCGAGGGCTTCATGATCACTTCTTCGTCGGACAGGCCGGTCTGCGAGACCGGGCACCAGTTCACCATGCGCTTGCCGCGGTAGACGTAGCCGCGCTCGTAGAGCGTGACGAAGGTCTGCAGGACCGCCTGCGAGTAGCCCGCGTCGAGGGTGTGGACCGTGCGGTCCCAGTCGCAGGAGGCGCCGAGCTTGCGGAGCTGGCCGAGGATGATGCCGCCGTGCTTGTCGCGCCATTCGGAGGCGACCACGATGAATTTCTCGCGACCGAGGTCGTGGCGCGTCTTGCCTTCCTTCTGGCGGAGTTCCTTCTCGACGCGCGACTGGGTCGCGATGCCGGCATGGTCGGTGCCGGGGAGCCAGAGGGCGGACTTGCCTTCCTGGCGGGCGCGGCGGACCATGATGTCCTGCAGCGTGTTATTGAGCAGGTGCCCCATGTGGAGCACGCCGGTGACGTTGGGCGGCGGGATCATCACCGCGAACGATTCGCGGGAGGGGTCGACCTTGCCTCGGAAACAGCCGGCGGCCACCCAGCGGTCGTACCACTGCTGTTCGACGCCCTGGGGTTCGTAGGATTTGGGGATTTCAGCCATCGGAAAGGGGAATGATTAGGGGTTAAGTTGGGGATTGAAAAGAACGGACTAGGCGGGCATCAAGATATGCAAGCCAGGCCCCATGCAACGGGTGGCCGACGAATCCCGCCAGGTCCGGAAGGAAGCAACGGCAGTCAGTCCATCCGTGTGCCGTGGCAAGCCTGGCCCCTTGATTTTTCATTCGACGCCTTCCCTTCAAATGGGAGGGTGTCCTCGTCCGGCGTGAAAAGAAGAAAGGGTGCTATTCGCACCCTTTCGTTCGAAAAGACTCCGCGGACGCTCAGAGCGAGTGGAGGCTCGACTTGCTGACGGCCATCGCGGCTTCCTTGAAGGACTCGCTGACGGTCGGGTGGGCGAAGCAGGTGCGGGCCACGTCTTCGGCGCTGCCGCCGTATTCCATGTGGGCGCAGGCGGCGGCGATCATCTCGGACGCGCCCTTGGCGACCATCTGCACGCCGAGGAGCTTGTCGGTCTTGGCGCAGGCGATGACCTTGACGAAGCCCGACGTGCAGTCGGAAGCGATCGCGCGTCCGTTGCCGGCGAGCTGGAACTTGCCGATGGCGACCTCGATGTTCTTGGCCTTGGCTTCGGCTTCGGAGAGGCCGACGCAGGCGACTTCGGGGTCGGTGTAGATGACGCCGGGGATGACGCCGTAGTTCACGTGACCTTTCTTGCCGGCGAGGTTCTCGGCGACCGCGACGCCTTCTTCCTCGGCCTTGTGGGCGAGCATCGGGCCGGCGACGACGTCGCCGATGGCGTAGACGCCGGGCAGGTTGGTCTGGAAGTGGGCGTCGATGACGATGCGGCCGCGCTCGTCGAGCTTGAGGCCTGCTTCCTGGGCGCCGAGGCCGGTCGTGTTGGCCTTACGGCCGACGGCGACGAGGATCTTGTCGGCGGGGAACTCGAGGGCCTTGCCGTCGCGTTCGGCGGTGAGGGCGGAGCCGGCGGCGGTCTTCTTGACGCCGGTGACCTTGGCGCCGAGCTCGAACTTGAGGCCCTGCTTCTCGAAGGCGCTCTGCGCGGCCTTGGCCACGTCGGCGTCATAGGCGGGGCCGCCGATGCCCGGGAGCATCTCGACGACGGTGACCTGGGAGCCGAGGCGGGCCCAGACGGAGCCGAGCTCGAGGCCGATGGCGCCGGCGCCGACGACGACCATCTTCTCGGGCACGGACTTCAGCGCGATGCCGTGGTCGGAGGAGATGACGGTCTCGCCGTCGAACTTCATGAAGGGCAGTTCGACCGGCACCGAGCCGGTGGCGAGGAGGATGTTCTTCGTCTCGAGCGTGCGGTCGCCGGCCGTGGAGCGGACGAGCACCTGGCCGGGCTTCACGAGGCGACCGAGGCCGCGGACGATCTCGACGTTGCGCTTCTTGAGGAGGGCGCCGACGCCCATGTTGAGCTGGGCGACGACCTTGTCCTTGTTGGCGAGCATCGCGGCGACGTCGAAGGTCAGCTTCTCGGCGCCGACGAGGCCGTGCTTCTTGCCGTGCACGGCGTGCTGGTAGACTTCCGTGGAGTGGAGCAGGGCCTTGGAGGGGATGCAGCCGACGTTGAGGCAGGTGCCGCCGAGGGAGTTGTCCTTCTCCACGAGGGCCACCTTGAGGCCGAGCTGGCCGGCTTTGATGGCGGCGACATAGCCACCGGGGCCGGAGCCGATTACGACGAGATCGAATTGAGACATTGCGGTAGGAGGGCGGGAAAGTTCAGACTCCGAACAGCAGGCGCTGCGGGTCTTCGATGTACTGGCGGACCTTGACGAGGAAGGTCACGGCTTCCTTCCCGTCGATGAGACGGTGGTCGTAGGAGAGCGCGAGGTACATGACCGGGCGGATCACGACCTGGCCGTTCTCGGCGACCGGACGCTCGACGATGTTATGGAGGCCCATGATCGCGGCCTGCGGATGGTTGAGGATCGGCGTGGAGAGCATCGAGCCGTAGATGCCGCCGTTGGAGATGGTGAAGACGCCGCCCTGGAGTTCGGGCAGCTGGATCTTGCCGTCGCGGGCGCGCTTGCCGAAGTCGCCGATGGCCTTCTCGATGCCGGCGAAGTTGAGCTGATCGCAGTCGCGGACGACCGGGACCATCAGGCCCTTGTCGGTGCCGACGGCCACGCCGATGTCGAAGAAATGGTTCTCGATGATGTCCTCGCCGTCGAGCTGGGCGTTGATCGCCGGGACTTCCTTCATCGCCTGGACGGCGGCCTTCACGAAGAAGGACATGAAGCCGAGCTTGACGCCGTATTTCTTGAGGAATTCCTCGCCGTGGCGCTTGCGGAGCTCCATGACCGGCGCCATGTTGACCTCGTTGAAGGTCGTGAGCATCGCGGTCTCCGATTTGGCCTGGACGAGGCGTTCGGCGATCTTGCGGCGCAGCGGCGACATGCGCTTGCGGGAGGTGCGGCCGTCGCGCGAAGGGATGGCGACGGGGGCCGCCGGAGCGGACGGAGCGGCGCCCGCGGCCGGAGCCGCCGGAGCGACCGCGCGGATCGGCGTCTGGCCCGAAAGCGCGGCGAGCATGTCGCCTTTCGTGACGCGACCGGCCTTGCCGGTGCCTTCGACGCCCGCGGGGTCGAGGCCGGTTTCTTCGGAGATACGACGGACGGCGGGCGAGATCTCGGCGGCGGCGCCGGACTTGGCGGCGACAGGCGCGGCGGCCTTGGGGGCGGGGGCGGCGGCCGGAGCGGGCGCGGCGGCCGGCTTGGCCGCGGGAGCCGGAGCGGCGGGGCTCGGAGCATTGCCGGCGGCGCCGGCTTCGATGGAGGCGACGACCTGGCCGACGACGACGTCGGTACCGGCGCTGACGATGATGGTGATCTTGCCGTCGACTTCGGCGGTGCCTTCGGAGGTCACCTTGTCGGTCTCGTAGGAGAAGAGCGGCTGACCCTTGCGGACGGCGTCACCGGACTTGACCAACCAGGCGGCCAGGAGGCCCCCGGTGATGGATTCGCCCATGGGAGGTATTTTGACTTCGACGGCCATGAAAGTTGGGTGACCTTCAAATTGGAACCCATTCCGAGGCCTTTCAACGGGGAAATAGCCCTTTAAACGACCTAGGGAGGTCGTTTGAGGGGTAGTAGGAGGGGAAGTCAGACCGAAAAATTCGGCTACTGACCCTTATTAGGCGCCAAAGGCCTGCCGGATGACGTCCGCCTGTTCGATCTTGTGGACCGAGAGGGAGCCGACCGCCGGGGAGGCCGCGGCGTCACGACCGGCGTAGAGCGGGCGGACGGCGAGGGTCTCCTCGATGAGCGGCGCGACGAAGGACCAGCCGCCCATGTTCTTGGGCTCGTCCTGGACCCAGACGACCTTCTTGGGCGCGCCGAGTTCGGCGTGGAGCTTGGCGAGCGCGGCGGCGTCGAACGGGTAGAACTGCTCGATGCGGACGATGCTCGTCGCGGTGTCCTTGCGGGCGGCGCGTTCGGCGTCGAGTTCGTAGAAGACCTTGCCGGAGCAGAGCAGCAGGCGCTCCGTCTTCGCGGCGGGGGTCGCGTCCGGCAGGATGGCGCGGAAGCGGCCGCCGGAAAGCTCGGCGAGCGTGCTTACGCAGGCCTTGTGGCGCAGCAGGCTCTTGGGCGTCATCACGACCAGCGGCTTGCGGAGGTCGGACTTCACCTGGCGGCGCAGGGCGTGGAAGAGCTGGGCCGGGGTGGAGGGCTGGATGACCTGCAGGTTGTTCTCGGCGCACAGCTGGAGGAAGCGTTCGAGGCGCGCGGAAGAGTGCTCCGGTCCCTGTCCTTCGTAACCGTGGGGCAGGAGCATGACGAGGCCGCTGGTCTGGCCCCACTTCGACTCGGCCGAGGCGATGAACTGGTCGATCATGATCTGGGCGCCGTTGGCGAAGTCGCCGAACTGGGCCTCCCAGATGACCAAGGAATCCGGGGCTTCGAGCGAGTAGCCGTAGTCGAAGCCGAGGACCGCGTATTCGGAGAGGGAGGAGTTGACGAGTTCGACCTCGGCGCCGGCGATCGAGCCCAGCGGGCAGTACTCGGCGTCGTTCGAAGGGTCGTGCAGCACCGCGTGGCGGTGGGAGAAGGTGCCGCGTTCGCAGTCCTGGCCCGAGATGCGGACGGGGTAGCCTTCGGCCAGCAGGGAGGCGAAGGCGAGGCCTTCGCCGAGGCTCCAGTCGATGTTCGCGCCGGACTTGTAGGCTTCGGCCTTGGCGTCGAGCAGGCGCTTGATCTTCGGGTTGGGCGCGAAGTCCGGCGGGGTCTGCCAGAGCACGGGCGCGACCTTGTCGAGCAGCTCGCGCGGCGCCGAGGTGTCGACGGCGTGCTCGTAGGCGGAGCGGAACGGGCGCACGCCGACGGGCTTCGTCTTGCGTTCCTCGACTTCGGCGGCGACGGCGGCCTGCGCGCGTTCCTGCGCGGCGTTGAGGAGGATGTCGAACTCCGTGCGCAAGGCGATGAGCTCGCCGTCGGGCGCGGACTTCGATTCGGTCAGGCGCGAGGCGTAGAGCTCGGCCACGCTCGGGTGGGCGGCGATCTCCTTGTAGAGCACGGGCTGGGTGAAGGCGGGCTCGTCGGTCTCGTTATGGCCGTAACGACGGTAGCAGACGATGTCCAGGACCGCGTCGGCGCCGAACTTCTGACGGTACTCGAGCGCGATCTCGGCCGCGAGGACCACGGCGTCGGGGTCGTCGCCGTTGGCGTGGAAGACCGGCGATTCGGTGAACTTCGCGATCTCGGTGCAATGGCGGCCCGTGCGGGCTTCGTCCGGGTTGGTGGTGAAGCCGACCTGGTTGTTCGAGACGATGTGGAGCGTGCCGCCCACCTGGTAGCCCTTGAGGCCCGCGAGGTTGAGGGTTTCCATGACCACGCCCTGGCCGGCGAAGGCCGCGTCGCCGTGGAGCAGGATCGGCAGGACCTTCGAGCGGTCGGCGCCTCCCTGGAGGTCGATGAGCGCGCGGGCGCGGCCGAGCACGACCGGGTTGACGGCTTCGAGGTGGCTGGGATTGAAGGCGAGGGTGACGCCGATCTCCTTGCCGTCCACGACGCGCGCGCCGGCGTAGCCGAGGTGGTACTTCACGTCGCCGTCGCCATGCGTGGTGTCGGGGATGTGCTGTTCGTTGAAGCCCGCGAACAGGGCCTCGGGCTTCTTGCCGCAGACGTTGACGAGGACGTTGAGGCGGCCGCGGTGGGCCATGCCGATCACGAGGTCGGCCACGCCGGCCGACGGCGCGCGGTGGATGAGCTGGTCCATGACGGCCAGCATCACTTCGCCGCCTTCGACGGAGAAGCGCTTGGCGCCGACGAAAGTCTTGTGGAGGAAGCGTTCGAACTGCTCGGCCTGCACGATGGAACGCAGGAAGCGACGACGGGCCGCGGCGTCATAGCTCGGTCGGAGGCCGCAGCTTTCGACGCGTTCCTGGAGCCAGCGGCGGCGTTCGCCGTCCTGGATGTGGGTGAATTCCACGCCGACCGGACCGCAGTAAGTCGACTTCAGCTTGGCGATGATCTCGCCCAGCGGGAGCATCTGGCCGCCGAGGAAATCCCCCGTGTGGAAGAGGCGGTCGGCCGGCAGGGCGTCCAGGCCGAGGGCCTTGTCGGCGAGTTCGAAGTGGGGGAAGGGCTCCGCCAGGGGATTGATGCGGGCCTGGAGATGGCCGATGGTCCGGTAGGCCTGGATGGCGGCCAGGACCTTCCACTGGGCGGCGGCGTCGACCGAGCCGGCGGCAGCGCCTTTCCCGGGCTTGGGCGGGAGGCTGAGTCCGAGTTCGAAGCCTTCGAAGAAAGCGCGCCAGTCCGCGTCGACCGAAGAGGGGTCCTTGGACCATTGCTCGTGATAGGATGCGATGAGGTCTGCGTTCCAACGGCTGCCGACGCTGAGATGTTTCATTTTTGGCCTGTAAAAGGGAAGTAAAGGTAAACCAGCGACCTGAGCATAAACAAGCCCAGACCCAGCTCAAAATTGTCGCTTATTGGGGGTTGTAAGGGCATCTCGGTCCGGGTCTAATCGGGGACCGTCGATGTCTTCCCCGCGTCCGGCCAATCGCTCGTACTCCACGGCCGCCTTGGAGAGGTGGTTCGCGTGCCTGCCCGAAGACTGGGAGGCCGCCTTCAAGCCGGCCGACCTCAGGGAAGGGCGCCGGCTCTATACCGAAGGATTGGTCAGACAGATCGAACTCAAGCCGGAGAACGCCGAGGCGGTCACCCGCACCGAGGAGCAGACCGTCCGGGCCGTCATCGAGATCGTCGACGGCAGGCTCGAATGGCGGACCTCCCTGCCCGAGGAGGAGAACGGCGCGCCGTTCGCCGTGGCCTCGATCTATGAGGTCGAGGAACTGCTCGCCGACGAACTCCCGGCCATCGACGAATCCGCCATGGCCGTCGCGCCCGCGGCCCCGAAGGAGCCCGAGCGCAAGGACGCCAACGCCCGCGCCTCGCTGAAGCTCCAGGTCAGCTTCGAACTCTCCTCCGACGGCCTGAAGATCTCCGCCTGCTGGGCCGGCCGCGGCGGGCATGCCTGGAATTGCTTCGGTCCCGGGGCGGTGCCGGGCGACGAGCTTTCCGACGAACAGCGCCAGGCCTTGTTCCGCTTCAACACGGTGGCCCACCGGGCGGGCTTCGCCTACGGGAAAGCCACCGGAGCCTGGGCGATCGACAACATCGGACGCATCGAGCGCTTCGTGCGCGAGGACCTGACCGACTGGCGCAAGCGCTTCAAGCTCGTCGGCGAGGACGCCCTCAATATCTTCCGCAACGAGCAGCTGCAGGTCGCCGTCGACGCCGAGGCCGAGTCCGCGGCCGACGGGAAGTCCTTCCGGCTGAACTGGCGCCTCAAGGCCGGCGGTCATCGCCTGCTGGCCGACGAACAGAAGCTGCTGCTGAAGGCGGGCGGCCGGCCGGTGATCCTGCCCGGCAAGGGCGTGGTCGCCTACAACGCCGCCGTCGCCGACTTCTCCGAGGACTGGCGGGCGAAGGACGGGGAGGTCCCCCGTTACCTGCTTCTCTCCCTCTTCGACCATGCGGCCGTCGGCGCGCTCAAGCTCAACGACGACCTGAAGGCCTGGAAGGACAAGCTCCTCCAGGAGCCGACGCCTCCGGACGACCTGCCCGCGCACCTGCGTCCCTACCAGGCGAAGGGCGTCGCCTGGCTCGGGCGGCTCTGCGAGCTCGGGGCGCACCCGTTGCTCGCCGACGAGATGGGGCTCGGCAAGACGGTCCAGGTGCTCGCCTTGCTCGCCTCCCGTCCGGTCGGCGAACGTTCCCTGATCGTCTGCCCGGCCAGCGTCATCCCCGTCTGGCTCGGGGAGATCAAGCGGTTCCACCCCGGACTCAGCGCCGGGACCGCGGTGCTCACGGCCGAGGATGACTTCGTGAAGAACCCCGGGGCGCGGCTCTGGATCTCGAGCTACACCCAGCTGCGCCGCCATGCCGACCTGCTGCCGAAGGCCCGTTTCGGCTACGCGGTGCTCGACGAGGCGCAGGCCATCAAGAATCCGGAGTCGAAGACCACGCAGACCTGCGTCGCGCTCCAGGCCGAACACCGCATCGCGATCACCGGCACGCCCCTCGAGAACCGCCCCACGGACCTGTGGACGATCTTCCGCTTCCTGATGCCCGGCCTGCTCGGCAAGCGCGCGGGCTTCGAACGTCTGATGCTCCGGGACGCCTCCGTCGCGCTCGGCAAGGTCCGGCGGCAGGTCTCGCCCTTCATCCTGCGCCGGCTCAAGCGTCACGTCGCCGCGGACATCCCGCCGAAGATGGAGGTCGTCCTGCCTTGCCCGCTCACGCACGAACAGCGCGCCCTCTACCAGCATCTCACGCAGGGCAGCGGCCTGTCCGGCGAACTCGCCTCGCTGCTCTCCAAGGACGCCACGTCCGTGCTCACGCTGCTGATGCGCCTGCGCCAGGTCTGCTGCGACCCGGGCCTGCTCCCGGAGAACGCCGCGTGCCCGTCGGCCCATTCCGGCAAGATCACGTTGCTCGTCTCAAAGCTGGCCGAGATCGCCGCCAACGGCTCCAAGGCCGTCGTCTTCTCGCAGTTCGTCTCCCTCATCGAGCGCGTCAAGGCGACCCTCGCCCGGGACCTCCCCGCGCTGCCCATCTTCGAGCTCACCGGCGAGACCAAGGACCGCTCCGCGCCGGTGGAGCAGTTCAAGGAGACGAAGGGCCCCGCGCTGTTCCTCGCCTCGCTCAAGGCGGGCGGCACGGGCATCACGCTCAACACCGCGGAATACGTCTTCCTCCTGGACCCTTGGTGGAATCCCGCCGTCGAGGCCCAGGCCGTCGACCGCGTGCACCGCATCGGCCAGAAGAACCCCGTCCTGATCTACCGCATGATCGCCCCGGGCACCGTCGAGGAGCGCATCGAGGAGCTCAAGCAGGAGAAGCGCGAGCTGTTCTCGACCGTCGTCGGCGACATCCCGGACATGACCGACTGGACGCGGCACTTCTCGTCGCTCGACGCGCTCATCCGTCTCAGCGATTCCCCGGCCGCCGCGGCCTCCGCGGAGACGGCGCCGGAGCGCGACGCCGAAGGCTGATCACTTCGCGATCAGGTCGTACTCCTCGGCCCCGGTCACCGTCACTTCGGCGAACTGGCCGACCGGGAGCTTCTTCGGCACCTTGACGACGCCGTCGATCTCCATGGCGTCGCCGGTGCTGCGGGCGACCCCGGGGCTCTCGACCAGGACGCGGAGCTTGCGGCCGACGAGGGCTTCGCCGCGCTGCTTGGAGAGCCGCTGGAGCAGGAGCATGGCCCGGGCGTGACGGTCGGCCTTCACCTCGTCGGAGAGGTGGCCTTCCATCTTGGCGCCCTTGGTGCCTTCTTCCTTCGAATACTTGAACACGCCGACGCGGTCGAACTTGGTCTCCTCGAGGAAGGCGAGCAGTTCGGCGAAGTCGTCCTCGGTCTCGCCGGGGAAGCCCACGATGAAGGTCGTGCGGATGACGAGGTCCGGGATGCCGGCCCGCATGCGCCGGATCAGGTCGCGGATGTAGGCGCCGTCGGTCTCGCGCTGCATGGCGCCGAGCATCTTGTCCGAGACGTGCTGGAGCGGGATGTCGACGTAACGGACGACGTGCTTGGAGCGGCCGATGGTCTCGATGAGCTCGTCGCTCCAGTGCGCGGGGTGCGTGTAGAGCAGGCGGACCCAGAATTCGCCTTCGATCTGGTCCAGCTCGCGCAGGAGCGAGGCGAGCGACTCGCCCTTGGAGGAGTCGACCTTGCTGCGCGGGTTCGGGCGGGCGTCGGTCCAGCGGTCCATGCCGAAGTAGGTCGTGTCCTGGGAGATGAGGTTGATCTCCTTCACGCCCTCGGCGACGAGCTGGCGGGCTTCCTTCACGACGGATTCGACCGTGCGGCTGCGGTGGCGGCCCCGGATGCGCGGGATGATGCAGAAGGTGCAGGGGTGGTTGCAGCCTTCGGCGATCTTGATGTAGGCGGAGTGGCGCGGGGTGAGGCGGAAGCGCGGGGTGTCGAAGTCCGGGATGTAGGTCGTGGTCTTGGCCAGGAACTCGGTCATGCCGGCCTCGCCGCCCATGACCTTGTGGATGACGGGGACGATGTTGGTGACCTGGTCGAGGCCGATGAACGCGTCGACCTTCGGGAGCTCGACGCGGCCCTTGGCGCCTTCGACGACGGGGAGGGCGCCCTGGTAGCGCTGGGACATGCAGCCGGCGACGATCAGCTTCTGGCCCTTTTTGCGGGCGGTGGCCTTGCCGTCGCTCATCTCGTAGATGGCCTCGAGGGCCTCGTGCTTGGAGGCGTCGATGAAGGAGCAGGTGTTGACGATGACGACGTCCGCTTCGGCGGCGTCGGGAGTCATGGCCATGCCGGCCTTGGCGAGGTGCCCGATCATGATCTCGGAATCGATCAGGTTCTTGGCGCAACCGAGGGAGACGAGGCCTACTTTGACAGACATGGCGGGATAAGGAGCGGAGACGGGACGGAATGCAACCCCAGGCGTCAGAGGGTCAGCCAGGCCGCGGCCGGAATCGTCTCGGGGCGGGCCAGGCTGGTCAGGCCGTGGCGCGGCAGGTCCGCCAGCCAGGCCGCGACGTCCGGAGCGTCGGGGAAGAGTTTCTTGGCGGCCGAGCCGACCTGCTTGCGTCGCTGGGTGAAAATCATCCGGGCGACCTCGCGGGCCCGGGGGCTGAGCCGACGGGCGTCCGGGCGGCGCCGCAGGACGAGCAGGCACGAGTCGACCTTCGGCGGCGGGTTGAAGGCTTGGGCGGGCACGGGGTGCACCTTGACCTTCTCGAAGGCGAGGTGCACCTGGGCGGTGACGGCGGACCAATGGCCGGTGCCGACCTCGGCCGTGAGGCGCTCGGCGGCTTCGCGCTGGAGCATGAGCACCATCAGCGAGGGATGCGGTCCGGCGCAGATGGCGTCCATCCACGGCGTCGAGATCGCGTACGGCAGGTTGGCGATGACCTTGAACGCGCCGTCGGCCACGTCCGTCAGGTCGGCGCGCGGGAAATCCACCGCGTCGCCTTCCTTGAGGTGGAACGTCTTCGGGAAGCGGGGCAGCAGCGACTCCGTCAGATGGAAGTGCATGGTGCGGTCGGCTTCGACGGCGTGGACGTCGGCGCCGGCGCCGAGCAGGGTGCGGGTGAGCGTGCCCAGGCCGGGGCCGACTTCGACGACCGTGTCGCCGGCCTTCACTTCGCCGAGCTCGAGCGACTTGCGGACGATGTTTCCATCGACCAGGAAGTTCTGGCCGAGCCACTTCTTGGGCATGTGCGCAAGGCGGGCCAGCAGGTCCCGGGTCTCGTTCGCCGAAAGCGGGCCTTCGTTCATGCGGATTGCAACGCCTTCATCAGCGCGGCCGGATCGGCGGCGCGCATCAGGGACTCGCCGACCAGCAGGGCGTCGGCGCCGGCGGCCCGCATGCGGGCGGCGTCCTCGGCGGTCTTGATGCCGCTTTCGGCGACCTTCAGGACGGACCGGGGCATGTGCGGGATCACCCGTTCCGCGAAGGACAGGTCGATCTGGAAGGTGGAAAGGTTGCGGTTGTTCACGCCGACCATGTCCGGGTCATGGCGCAACGCCCGTTCGAGTTCGGCTTCGTCGTGGACCTCGAACAAGGCGTCGAGCCCGGCGAGCTTCGCGGCCCGGTGGATGGGGCGGATCTCGTCGTCGGTCAGCCCGCGCACGATGATGAGGATGCAGCGCGCCCCGGCTTGGGCCGCTTCGAGCACCTGGTAGGGGTGCACCATGAAGTCCTTGCGGATGCAGGGCAGGGGACGCTTCCTGCCCGCCTGGGAACGGACCACCTCGACGAGGTCCTTGAGCTCGCCCTGGAAATACTTCGTCTCGGTCAGGACCGAGAGGCAGTCGGCCCCGGCGTCGGCGTAAGCCCGGGCCTGGGCGACGGCGTCGACGCCTTCGCGGATCCGGCCCACGCTCGGCGACGCCCGCTTGACCTCGGCGATGACCGTCAGGCGCCCGGGGACCGCCAGGGACTGACGGAACCCCGGCGAACCATGGCGGCCGGCGAAGGCCGCCAGTTCGGCGTCCGTGACGGGACGGGCGAACGGGGCGATTTCCCGGCGCTTGGCGTCCATGATTTCGGTCAGCTTGTCCACTGGCCTTAAGCAAGCGCTCCCCGGGCTTCTGGCAATCGTTTTGACTCCCTTCCTTCGAGCCTTCTGCATCGGCGCATGCCCGGCATCGACCTCCTGCTCGCGACCACCGCCCGACTCCGTGCGCCCGACGGCTGCCCTTGGGACCGCGAACAGACGCACCGCACCCTCTGCGACTGCCTCGTCGAAGAGGTGGCGGAACTCGTCCAGGCGATCGACCGCGATGATGTCGCGAACCTTCGGGAGGAACTCGGCGACCTGCTTTTCCATGTCGCCATGCACGCCCAGATGGCGGCCGAAGCGGGTCACTTCACCTTCGACGACGTGGCGCGCGAGGTGAACGAGAAGATGGTGCGTCGTCATCCCCACGTCTTCGGCGACGGCGCCAAGCTGGGTTCGGCCGACGCGGTCGTCACCCAGTGGGAGCAGATCAAGCTCAAGGAGAAGGGCGCCGGCAAGCCGGCCGTCTTCAAGGAACTTCCGCCGTCCCTGAACGCGCTGCTCACCGCCCGCGAGGTGTGGAAGCAGGTCCGCAAGAAGCAGCTCGCCGTCGGCGAGACGGTCGACGTCGCCGCCGTGGAGGCCCGGTCGCAAGGTCTCAGCGAAGCGTCGGCCGGCCGGGAGCTCTTCGCGCTCGTCGCCGCCTGCCGCGACGCGGGGATCGACCCGGATTCCGCCCTGCGACGCCACACCGCCTCGGTGGTCGCCGAGGCGGAGCGTCGTTCCGCGCAAGGCTGAGCATGGAGCCGGACGACCAGCCGATCATCGTGCACGTCGCGGGCAGGGCCGTGGAGGTCTGGCCCAAGGTCTCCGCCCGCACCACGCGGGTCCGCCTGTCCGTGAAGCCGGGTCCCAAGGTCGTGCTCGCCCATCCGCCGCACGCCTCCCGCGCCTCCGCGCTCGCCTTCCTGCGCGACAACCTGCCGTGGCTCGAGAAGGTGCTCGCCAAGGCCCGTCCGGTGCAGCCCTCGCTGACCTCCCATCTGCGCAAGTTCCCCTGGGTCACCGTGGACGACCGTCTGCTGGCCGTCGAGATGGAGGAAGGCGCGCGCGGCGCCCTCCGGATCTCTCCGACCGAGGACAAGGTCAGCCTGGTCGTGCCGACGGCGGCGCCCGAGCCCGGGGCCGTCCGGGTCGTCCGGCGTCTCGCCGAGACGGGACTGTCGCTCGCCGTGGATCGGCTGAGCCGCAAGGTCGGGGTCACGGTCGAGCAGGTCAGCGTCCGCGACCAGACCACCCGCTGGGGTTCGTGTTCCGCCGCCGGCACGCTCTCCCTCAACTGGCGGCTCGTGCTGCTGCCGCCGTTGCTCCACGACCACGTCATCCTGCACGAGCTCTCCCATCGCCGGCACATGGATCACTCCGACCGTTTCTGGGACCAGCTCGCGGCCTGGGATCCGGACTGGCGGAAGCATGACCGCGAGCTGACGAAGCGGTGGAACGTCATCATGGACCTCGGACGATGAGCCACCGCGAAGTCGGCCAGTCGCCGGACGAGATCTTCGACGTCGTCGACGAACATGACGCGGTCATCGGCCGGGAGTTCCGCCGGGAGATCCATCGTCGCGGCCTCCGGCATCGGGCCATCCATGTCTTCTGGCTCCGGGGCGACGGCCGGCTCTGCCTCCAGCGGCGCTCCTACGCCAAGGACAAGGCGCCGGGGCTGCTGAGCACCTCGTGCGCCGGCCACGTCGACGCCGGCGAGGATTATCCGACCGCCGCCGTCCGCGAACTGCGCGAGGAACTCGGCATCGCGGCGCCGGCCGCCGCCCTCGCGGAGGTGGATTACGCCCCGTGTCATCCGGCGCTCGGAGACGAATTCGTCCGCAGCTACCTGCTGCGGGGCGACTTCGCGGTCACCCTCGCCGCGTTCGAGGTGGACTCGGTGCTCTGGCGGACGCCGGCGGAGACGGCGGCCTGGCTCGCGGCCGAACCGGAGCTCTTCGCCTCGCCGCTCGGCCACCTGCTCGCCCGCGACGCCATCCGTCGTTCCCTCGGGCTGCCGGCGTAATGGGTTGAAATGTCCCTGCGGCGGTGAGAGAGAAGGGGCGTGCCTGCGAACCACCCAGCGACCGCCGATGCGCCTTCCGTGGTGCCGTGGTACCATTGGCTCTGGGTCGGGCCGCTGGCGATGATCCTCCGGCTCTGGCTGGCGACGCTGCGTTTCCGCGGCGACACCGGCCGGTTCGACGACGCCGAGGGGCCGGCGGTGATCCTACTCTGGCATGACAAGCTCTTCCTCGCGCCGCTGATCGCCCAGCGTTGTTTCCGCCGCCGCGTCGCCGCCCTCATCAGCACGAGCAAGGACGGCGCCTGGCTGGTCGCCTTCTTCCGGCTGATGGGCATCACCGCGGTGCGCGGCTCGTCCAACCGGCGCGGCGCCGCCGCCTTGATCGCGTTGACGCGCGCGATGCGGGCCGGTCATCACACCGGCATCACCCCCGACGGACCGAAGGGTCCGGCGCTCGTGTGCAAGCCCGGGGCCGTCGCGCTCGCCCGCCTGACCGGGCGCCCGTTCCTGCTGCTCGGGATCCGCTACGCGGCCTGCTTCCGGTTCCGCAGCTGGGACCGTTTCGCGATGCCGTTGCCGTTCTCCCGCGTAGAGCTCACTTTGGCGGCCGAACCCACGCCTGCCGAAGGTGAGGCTGACGAGGCCTTGGCGGCGCGCCTGCAGGAAAGGCTCCGGACCCTGTCCGCCGATCCGGCCTGAGTCTCAGGCCTTGCCCAGGAGCTTCTCCGCGTACTTGGCGAGGAGGTCGGACTCCAGGTTCACGCGGTCGCCGGTCTTCCGCCGGGACAGGTTGGTGACCTCGAGGGTGTGCGGGATCAGCCAGATACGGAAGCCGCCCGGGATCAGGTCGGCCACCGTCAGCGACATCCCGTCGACGGCCACGCAGCCCTTGCGGACCACGTGACGGAGCACGGCCTCGGGCGCGGCGATGTCGAGCCGCCAGTCGGCGCCCTCGCGGCCGAGGAAGGCGATGGTGCCGACGCAGTCGACGTGGCCGGTCACGAAATGGCCGCCCATGCGGTCCGTCGGCAGGAGGCTGGGCTCGATGTTCACGAGGCCGCCGGCGCTCAGTTCGCCGAGGTTCGTCAGGCGCAAGGTCTCGGCCAGCAGGTCGAAGCTCGCGATGTCGCCGCGCGGATCGACGACCGTGAGGCAGCAGCCGTTGGTGGCGATGCTGTCGCCGGCGCGGGCGGAGGTCAGGAGCGGGTGGGAGAGGGTGAGGCGGGCGCCGTCCGCTTCCCGGGGGGTGAGCGAAAGGACTTTGGCGGCGCCTTGGACGAGCCCGGTGAACATCGGCAATGAAAAGGGGCCTTGGCAGGCCCCTCAGGTCTCAGTTCTGTTTGCCGTCTTGGGCCCGCTTGGCGCGTTCTTCGGCCTCGATCTTGGCGCGGATCGCGGCGCGCTCTTCTTCCTCGATCTGCTTCTGGCGATACTTACGACGCTCGTCCTCCTCGGTGGCGTTGCGGATCTCGGTCTCGACTTCCTCGGAAGCCTTCTTGAATTCGCGCTTCGCCTTGCCCAGGCCGCGGGCGAGCTCCGGAATCTTGGAGCCACCGAAAAGGAGCAGGGCTACGGCGAGGATGGCCCAGAAGACGGGGCCGTCGAGCATGGCGAGGTGGAGGGACATAGGATTGCGGTTGCTGGGATTGGCTGAGTAGTAAACATTTCCCGAAGTTAAGGCTATGTCAACCCATGTCTCCCATCGTGATGTCTGGTATGTCGGACACGTCCAAGGGGTCGGTTTCAGGGCCCAAGTCCTCGGTCTGGCCCGCGGTTATGACGTGACCGGCTACGTCCAGAACCTCGCCGACGGCCGGGTCTACCTGCACGCCGAAGGCGCCGAAGCCGAGGTCGAGGCCTTCACCGACCAGATCGCCAAGTCCCTCGACGGTCATATCCGCGGGGAGGAGATCAAGACCTTCGCCGGCCTGCGCACCTGCCAAGACTTCTCCATCCGCCGATGACATCCGCCATCTCGGTCCGCCATCTCACGAAAGATTTCCGGGTCGGCCTGCGCGGCCTCAAGCTGCGCGCCGTCGACGACGTCTCCTTGGAGATTCCCCGCGGCCAGGTCTACGGACTGCTGGGGCCGAACGGCTGCGGCAAGAGCACCACGTTGAAGATCGTCCTCGGGCTCGTGTCCGCCACCGCCGGCGAAGTGAGCATCCTCGGCTGCCCGTCGGCGACGCCGGAGGCCCGCCGCCGCACCGGCTTCCTGCCGGAGGCGCCTTACTTCCACAAGTTCCTCACCGGCCGGGAACTCGTCCGCTACTGCGCCCGGCTCAGCGGCGTGCCGTCGGCGGACGTCGCCGCGGCCGTCGAGGACGCGCTCGGTCTCGCGGCGATGACCGAAGCGGCCGACCGCCCCATCGGCACCTATTCCAAAGGGATGCTGCAGCGCATCGGCTTCGCGCAGGCGGTGGTCCATGACCCCGAGCTCGTCATCCTCGACGAACCCACCGCCGGCGTCGACCCCGTCGGTTCCGCCGCGATCGGACGCATGATCCACGCCATGCGCGGGAAGGGGAAGACCATCGTGCTGTGCTCGCATCTGCTCGGTCAGGTGGAGCAGGTCTGCGACCGCGTCGCCATCATGGACCGCGGCAGGCTCGTGCTCGAAGGCCGCGTCGAGGACGTGCTGTCGCGGCGCGACCGGCATGTCCTGACCGTCGAATCCATGACGCCGGCCGCCCGCGAGGCCGCCGAGGCCGCCTTGGCCGCCCATGGGGCCGTCGTCACCTCGGTCACCCATCCGCGGCGCTCCTTGGAAGACCTCTTCCGCGAACTCGTCACCGGCAGCCGCGACGCCTGAAACCCCCATGCAAGCCTCCTTCCTCCGCATCTCGTGGATCGCCCGGGTCACCTTCCTGGAGGCGGTCCGGCAGCGCTTCTTCGCCTTCCTGCTCATCCTCGGGGCGGCGATGGCCCTCTCCTCCGTCTCCTTCCGGGTCCTGGACTTCGGACACGGCGAACTGAAGTTCATCGCCGACTTCGGCTTCGGCGGCATGTTCCTCTTCGGTTCGGTCCTCGCCGTCGTGATGACCGCCCAGCTGTTCTTCAGCGAGATGGACAACCGGACCGCCCTGACCTTGCTCGCCAAGCCCCTGGGCCGCGGCGAGTTCCTCCTCGGCAAGTTCGCCGGCGCGTGGGCCGTGCTCGCGGTCTTCGTGGGCGTGCTGTCGGCCCTCCTCGGCGTCGTCCTCTGGGGCCGCGAGCAGGAACTGCTCCTGCTCGCCGAACAGTCGGGCAAGGTCCCGCCGACGTTCAGCGCCTCCGGCCTCGCGCAGTTCGCCTTGCTGCAGTGGCTGCGTCTCGGCGTGGTCGCCTCGATCGTGCTCGCGATCTCGTCGCTGGCCCGGACGTTCCTTTACGCGGTCGTCGTCGGCGCGCTGGCCGTCGTCGCCGGTCAGCTGCAGTGGATCGCGCAGGACGCCATCCTGAAGCCGACCGAATCGCCGGCCTACGAGGCCTTGCTCTGGTGCACGAGCCGGGTCCTGCCGAACCTCCAGCAGTTCAACATCGGCGACGCGCTGGTGCTCGGAGCGACGGGCGTGCCGGCCGACGCCGTCGGCGCCGTCGTCCTGGCGGGCGCGGCGTACATGGCCGCCTACGTGTTCCTCGGGGCGCTCCTCTTCGGACGGAGGGAGATCTGATGCGTCGCTTCGCGCCTTGGCTGTGCGCGGGTCTCGCGCTGCTCGCCGCCGGCGCCATGGCGGAGCGGGCCTGGCGCGGCGTCCGTCCGCAGATCCCCGAGATCGGTCGCAAGGAGCTCGAGCCGACCCTCGGGCAAGGCGTCCTGCTGGGCATCCTCGGCGGGCTGCGCACGGTCGTCGCCGACCTCACCTGGATCCGGAGCTACGTGCTCTGGGAACGCCGCGACCGCGCCGGTTGCGAAGCCCTGATGCGGGCGGCCTGCGCCCTTGACCCGCATTCCCGTTATTTCTGGGAGAACACCGGCTACGCGGTCGGGTTCGACCTCGCCCACTGGGAGATCCGCCGCCGCGGCGGCTACGCCAAGGTGCCGGCCGAGACCCAGGAGCGGCTCTTCAAGTCGTATGCCCGCCGCGGCATCGACATCCTCGAGGAAGGCCGCCGTCACGCCAAGACCACCACGCCCTTGGTGCTCTGCGCCGCCCAGCTCGCCGAGATCAAGCTGAAGGACCACCGCCTCGCCGCCTCCTATTATCAGACCGCAGCCGAGGCGCCGGACGCCCCGTGGTACGCGGCCCGCATCTGCGCGCAGACGCTCTGGGAGGACGGCCGCCGGGAGGAAGCCTATCGCTGGCTCCGCCAGTATTGGACTACGCGCATGCTGCCGAAGGAAGACGGCTTCCCCGACGACCTCCAGCGCCTGCGGACGATGGAGGAAGTGCTGCGGGTCAGGCCCGAGCTCCGGATCCCACACCAGGCCTGGGAGCGCTGATCAGAAAGGCTCGTCGGCCTTCTTCTCGGCGGGCGCGCCCTTGGCCGCCTTCGGCTTGCGGGGCGGGAACTCGAACCACCAACCCTTGGCCTTGTCGGCCACGAGGAAGGCCTCGAACGTCCGCTTCGTGCGGTTGGAGACGAACTTCTTCAAGCCGGTCTTGCCTTCGTTGAGCAGGCGCCGGACGTCGTCCGGTGACACCGGGCACTTGAGCATCTCGGCGTTCAGGCTGAAGGTCTTCTTGGCGCCGGCTTCCTGCGCCTTGTGCGGACAGACGCGGTAACCGGCCGTCGGCGTATGCTGCACGGGCAGGCCGCTGACCGGGCAGGGGCCGAGCACCGGCCATTCGGCGTCGAAGGCGTCGGGATTGCCGTCGGCGCCTTCGCGCGGCGGGAAATAGAGGACGGCCTTGAGCTTGCCGCTCGGGGCCTTCGGCTTGGTCTTGCGCGGGGTCTTGGCGGGCGCGGTCCCTTCGGCTTCGGCGGCCGGGGCGGCCTCCGTCTTCTCCTCGGCGCCGCGGGGCTTGATGGTGTCCGGGTCGACGAGGTCGATGTAGCCCGTGAAGTTCTTGCCCGACTTCATCGAGCGGAAGTCGGAGTAGGGGCCGATGCGGCGCTTCGCGACGAGCTCGGCGACTTCGGCGGGCGTGATCCGGTGGCCGTTCATCTCCGCGTAGATGGTCATCTTGGGCCGGTCGGTGGCGCCGGCCTTGTCCTGGGAGAAGTACTTCTCGCCGTCGGTGAGCAGGGGCTTCCCGTCGGTCGGGGAGAGCACCTGCGGGCTCAGTTCCGCGGACGGCGCCGGGTCGGTCGCGCCGGCCAGCATCTCGCGGACCTGGGCCTTGATCTCCCGGATGAACGCCTCGGCCGTGAGTTCGCCGTGCTCGATCTGCTTGAGCTTGTATTCCCACTCGCCGGTCAGCTGCGGCTCCACGAGGAAGGACATGCCCTTGCTCTTCTGGGTGAGGAACTGATGCAGCTGGAAGGCCTTGGCCATCGGCACGAGCTCTTTGCCCTGACGTTCGATGTAGGTCTTCGCCAGGAGTTCTTCGATGGTGGCGGCGCGGGTGGCGGGGGTGCCGAGGCCGCGTTCCTTCATCGCCTCGGCGAGCGCCTCGTCGTCGACGAGCTTGCCGGCGTTCTCCATCGCGCCGAGGAGCGAGGCTTCGTTGTAACGGGCCGGCGGCTTGGTGGCGTCTTCCTTCACGTCGACGCCGCGGACCTTGGCCTGGGCGGGGACGCCGTCGGCGGCGACCAGCGCGGGCAGGCTGGCGGAGCCTTCCTTGTCCTTGTCTTCGTCGGCTTCGGCCTCCTGGCCCCAGACCGCGCGCCAGCCGGCGACGACGAGGACCTTGCCGGTGGTGCGGAACTGATGGGCTCCGACCGTCGTCGTGCGGACGGTCTCCTCGAACTCGGCCATCGGGAAGAAGACGCCGACGAAGCGCCGGACGACGAGGTCGTAGACCTTCTGCTCGACGTCGGTGAGGCCGTGCGGGATCGTGCCGGTGGGGACGATGGCGAAGTGGTCGCTGACCTTCTTGTTGTCGAAGACGCGGCGGCCGGCGGCGTCGACCCAGCCGGCGCGGAGGGCTTCCTTGGCGAAGACGCCGGCGGGGTGGGCGCCTTCGAGGGACTGCAGGGCGGCCTTGGCGTTCGCGACGTAGTCCTCGGGCAGGTACTGCGAGTCGGTGCGCGGGTAGGTGAGCGCCTTGTGCTTCTCGTACAGGGCCTGGGCGACGCCGAGTGTCGTCTTGGCCGAGAAGCCGAAGCGGCGGTTGCCCTCGCGCTGGAGGGTCGTGAGGTCGAAGAGGCGCGGGGCGCTCTCCTTCTTGGGCTTGCGTTCGTCGGAGACGACGCCGACGCCGAGCCTGAGGGTCTCCTCGGCGACCTGCCGGGCCTGGGCTTCGTCGTAGAAGCGCTCTGCTTCCTTGCGGTCGGTCACGCCGGGCACCTGCGCGGCGCCGCGGTAGCCGCCCTGGGTCACGCCGAAGTCACCTTCGATCTTCCAGAAGGTCTTAGGGACGAAGTTGCGGATCTCGAACTCGCGCTTCACCAGGAGCATGAGCGTCGGGGTCTGGACGCGGCCGACGGAGAACACGTCGCGCTTGGCACCGCCGATGCGGATGGTGCCGTAGCGGCTGCCGTTCATGCCCACCAGCCAGTCGGCCTGGGAACGGCAGATGGCCGAACCGAGCAGGCCGGCCTTGGCGGATTCGGGCAGCAGGTGGGCGAAGGCCTCGGCGATGGCCGCGTTGGTCATGCTGGCCAGCCACAGGCGGCGGACCGGCAGGCGGCATTTCGCCAGCTGATAGATGTAGTGGAAGATGAGCTCGCCTTCGCGACCGGCGTCGCAGGCGTTGACGACTTCGCCGACATCGGGTCGGGCGAGGAGCTTCTTGAGCAGCTTGAAGCGGTCGCCGTTGTTACGCTCGCTGATGACGACCTTCAGGATGCCGGGGCGGGCCGAGCCGTCGAAGTCGTCGGGCAGGATCGGCAGGTCCTTGAGCGTCCAGCGCTTGAACTTCTCGTCGAGGTCCTGCGGGTCGTTCAGGCGGACGACGTGACCGATCGAGGAGCTGATCACCCACCGGTCGTTCTCGAAGTAGTCGCTGGTGGCCTTGGGCACCTTGAGGACCTTCGCCAGGTCGGCCGCGACGGACGGCTTCTCGGCGATGACGAGGGTCTTGGAGCCGGCGGGGGCGGAGGCTTCGGAGGCGGACTTGGGCGACTTCTTGCGCATGCGTGGGATGATAACCGATGGTCAAACCGGTTACATTCCTTGCTCGGCGAAGGAGTCGTCCAAGGCGGCGATCAGGGCGGCGATGGAGGCGTCGGTCTCGTCGCCCATGTTCGAGATGCGGAAGGTCTTCCCCTTCAGCTTGCCGTAGCCGCCGTCGATCACGAGCTTGTGGCGCGACTTGAGGGTCTTGTTGAGGCGCTCGAGGTCGGCGTTGCGGTCGTTCCTGAAGCAGTTGAGGCCGCGGGTGCCGTACTTGACGTCCGGCAGGAGGGAGAAGCCCTTGGCGAGGCCCCAGGCGCGCATGCGCTCGTTGAGGCGCAGGTGGCGGGCGTAGCGGTTGTCCAGGCCTTCGGCCTCGATCTCGAGCAGCCGCTGCTGGAGGCCGTAGAAGAGCGAGATGCACGGCGTCGAGGGCGTCATGCCCTTGACGTGGTTGTCGTGGAACTCGATCAGGTCGAAGTAGTAGCCGCGGTCCGGGGACTGCTTGGCGCGTTCGCGGGCGCGTTCGCTGACGGCGAAGATCGCGAGGCCGGGGGGCAGGGCGAGGGCCTTCTGGGAGCCGGTCAGGAAGATGTCGATGCCGAGCTCGTCCTTCCTGATCGGGATGGTCGAGAACGAGCTGACGGTGTCGGCGATCGAGATGACGTCGGGGAACTCGCGGACCACGGCCATGATGTCGGCGATGGGCGAGAGGGTTCCGGTCGAGGTCTCGGAATGTATGAAGGTGATGCAGTCGAACTTACCGGTGGCGAGGGCGGCGCGGACCTGCGCGGGGTCGACGGGCTGGCCCCATTCGAACTTCAGGGCTTCGGCGTACTTGCCGCAGCGCTTGGCCACGTCGTTCCATTTGTCGGAGAACGCGCCGTTCATGCAGTTGAGCACGCCCTTGCGGCAGACGTTGCGGAGGGCGCCTTCCATCACGCCCCAGGCGGAGCTGGTGGCGAGGTAGACCGGGTCCTGGGTATAGAACATCGACTGCAGGCGGGGCTGCATGTCGTTGTAAAGCTTCACGAAGTCGCCGGAGCGGTGGCCGATCATGGGCTTGCCCATGGCCTGGACGATCGAATCGGAGACGGTGAGGGGGCCGGGGATGTAGAGACGATAGCTCATCGTTGGAAGGTGGTGAGGAGTTCGACGGGGACTTCGGGGTTCTCGAGGCGGACGATGCGGCGGTTGCGCTCGGCCAGGGTGGCGGTCCGGGGTTTCCAGGTCGAGGCGACGCTATGGTCCACGCTGGTGAAGCTCATGATGACCAGGAGGTCGCCGGGCTTGCCGAGGTGGGCCGTGGCGCCGTTCAGGCAGATCTCACGGGTCCCGGCCGGGGCGGGGATGGCGTAGGTCTCGAATCGCTCTCCGTTGGCCAGGTTGCCGACCAGGATCTTCTCATACGGGAGCATCCCGACGAGGGCCATGAGCTCGCGGTCGACGGCCAGGGAGCCCTCGTAATCGAGCCGGGCCGCGGTGACCTCGGCTCGGAGAAGTTTGGTGCGCAACAGGTGTACGAGCATGGCGCTGGGTCGTCCTTCTCAATCGGGATGGTTGCCTTCGTCAAACAACTTTGCATCAATTCGTCCATGGCCGCGAAGCATAGAGGTTACTTTTCCTCCCTGGGCGAGGCGATCGCGAGCTACGCCGTGGACGTGGTCTACGGACGTCGGCGCGGGTTCGGGGCGGCCCTGCTCGGGGCCTTCCTGACGGTCCTGTCCTGGGTCTTCGAAGTCCTGGTCAGGCTGCGTCTGTGGCTTTATCGTAACCGGGTGTTCCGCGACACGCCGTTGGGCTGCAAGGTGGTCGTCGTGGGAAATCTGACGGTCGGCGGCACGGGCAAGACACCCATCGTGCTCAAGATGGCGAAGGTCCTGGCATCCCGCGGTCGTCGTGTCGCCATCCTCTCGCGCGGATACAAAGGGGCCTCGGACTCGATGATGAAGCGCTTCTGGCGCTGGCTGACGCAGGCGAGCCGGCCCGATCCGCTGGTCGTTTCGGACGGCCGCGCGGTGCTCGTCGGTCCCGACGAAGCCGGCGACGAACCCTACATGCTCGCGCAGAACCTCTGCGGCGACGGCGTCGTCGTGATCGTGGACCGCGACCGCGTCGAAGGCGGACGCTTCGCGCTCCGTCGTTTCGGCGTGGACACCATCCTGCTCGACGACGGCCTCCAGTACCTGCCGCTGCGCGGCCAGATCAACCTCCTCCTGGTCGACAGCCGCGACCCGTTCGGCAACGGCGCGATGCTGCCCCGCGGGGTGCTGCGCGAGCCGGTCGCCAACCTCAGCCGGGCTTCCTACGTCTTCCTGACGAAGTCCGTCGGTCCGCCCGATCCCGACCTCGTGGCGCTCATCCGCCGCCACAACGCCAAGGCGGAGATCGTCGCCTGCGCCCACGGCGCCAAGGAGCTCGTCGAGGTCGACGGCCCGCGGCGGCTGCCGATGTCCGAGCTCGCCGGCAAGCGCGTCGCGGCGTTCTCGGGCATCGCGACCCCGGAACGGTTCGAGGAACTGCTCACGGGCCAGGGCGCGGTCCTCGCGGCCAACCGCCGGTTCCTCGACCACCATGCCTTCAACGACGAGGACCTCGACGAGGTGCTCGACCAGGCCATGCAGGCCAAGGCCGAGATGATCGTCACGACCGAGAAGGACGCGGTGCGCCTGCAGGGTCGTTTCCGTCCGCCGATCCCCCTGATGTTCGTGCGCCTCGAGGTGGAGATCCTCGGCGCCGAGGACGGTTTCAACGCGGCCGTCGAGCGGATCTGCCTGGGGCCTTCTTCTTCGGCGCGCTGACGTCCTCCGGCATGAGCCGGCGGGCCAGTCCGAGGAACACGTCCTGGGCGCACGGGGCCCGCCGACCTTCCGGCGCGCTCGCCACGGTGCCGCCGTCGGGGCGGAGCTCCTTGGCGTCGCCCAGCCGCTCCATGTAGGTGGCGATGACTTCGGCTTCGACGCGGCGGCGCAAGGCCTTGTTCCGGAGCGGGAACACGCATTCGACGCGCCGCAGGAAGTTGCGCGGCATCCAGTCCGCGCTGCCGAGCAGGATCACCGGCTCGCCGCCGCTGTTCTCGAAGCGGAAGAGGCGGCTGTGCTCGAGGAAGCGTCCGAGGAAGCTGCGCACGCGGATGTTCTCGCTGCGGCCGGCGACGCCCGGCTGCAGGCAGCAGATGCCGCGGACGACGAGCTCGACCTTCACGCCGGCGGCGGAGGCGCGGTAGAGGGCGGCGATGACGTCGGGGTCGACGAGGCTGTTCACCTTCGCGAAGATCGTCGCCTTGCGTCCCGCCTTCGCCGCCGAGGTCTCGGCGTCGATGAGCTCGATGATGCGCCGGGCGAGGTCGAAGGGCGCGACGAGGAGGTGCTTGAACTTGGGCCGGCTGAGGTTGCCGGTCAGGACGTTGAAGAGCAGGCCGACGTCGGCCGTCACCTCGGCGTCCGCGGTGAAGAGCGAGAAGTCGGTGTAGATGCGCGCCGTCTTCGGGTTGTAGTTGCCGGTGCCCAGGTGGGCGTAACGGCGCAGGCCGCCTTTTTCCTGGCGGATGACGAGGCACGCCTTGCAGTGGGTCTTCAGGCCGGCGAGGCCGTAGACCACGTGCGCGCCGACCTCCTCCAGCTGGCGGGCCCATTCGATGTTGTTGAGCTCGTCGAAGCGGGCGCGGAGCTCGACCAAGGCCGTGACCTGTTTGCCGTTGCGGGCGGCTTCCTTGAGGGCTTCGACCACCGGGGAGTCGCCGCTGGTGCGGTAGAGGGTGAGCTTGATGGCGACGACGCTCTCGTCCTTGGCGGCCTGGCGGATGAAGTCGACGACGGGCGTGAAGGATTCGTAAGGGTGGTGCAGGAGGAGGTCCTGCTGGGCGATGCGCGCGTAGAGCTTGGCCGGGTCGACGCACTCGGGCGGCAAGGCCGGCACGAACGTCGGGTAGAGCAGGTCGGGCCGTGGGATCAGGTCGATGAGGCTGCCGAGGCGGAGCAAGTTGACCGGGCCGGCGACCTTGAAGGCGTTGTCCGCCGAAAGCCCGATCGACTGGAGCAGCCAGCGCATCTCGCCTTCGGGGACGTCGGCTTCGATCTCAAGCCGCACCGGCGCGCCTTTGCGGAGGTTGCGGATCTCTTCCTCGATGGCCTCGAGCAGGTTGCCGGCCTCTTCCTCGTCGACGTACAGGTCGCTGTTGCGCGTGATGCGGAAGGCCCATGAGCCTTGGAGTTCGAGACCCGGGAAGAGCCGATGGATGAACAGCTGGATGACGTGGCTGAGCAGCGTATAAGCCGGCCGCGGGCCTTGGCCCACCGTCAGCACCCGGGGCAGGACCCTGGGTACCGGCACGACCGCGCGGCGGATCTCGCCGTCCGCGGGGTCGCGGAGCAGCACGAGCAGGTAGAGGCCTTTGTTGGTGAGGACGGGGAAGGGGTGGGAAGGGTCGATCGCCAGCGGCGTCAACGCGGAGAAGATGTCGCTGTCGAAACGCGGCGAGAGTTCCGCGCGGTCGGCTTCGTCGAGCTGTTCGCGTGACTTGAAGACGATGCCCTGGGCCGCCAGCGCCGGCAGCAGCTGGTTCTTCCAGCAGGCCTGCTCCGACTCCACGAGTTCCCTCGCCTTGGCGAGCACTTCGGTCAGGAATTCGCGGGTGGCCGGATGGCTGGCGGACTCCTCCTGCTGCATGATGCCGGCCACCCGAATCTCGAAGAATTCGTCCAGGTTGGAGCTGACGATCGAAAGGAAGCGGACGCGTTCGAGCAGCGGGACGCTTTCGTCCTCGGCGAGCTCGAGGACCCGTCGGTCGAAACTAAGCCAGCTGAGTTCGCGGTTGAACATGGGAAGAGGGATGGGATGGGCGCCGCATGGCGACGCAGACCGTCCCATAAGACACCCTTGATTCGGGGCAGGCAAACCAATGCCCGGCCCGGAATGTTACAATCTGGTGCTCAGGGGCCGGCCGGCGTCCAAAAGACCTCTAATTCACCGTGATTCGCGAGCCGGAGCTTCGGCGCCGGCGCATGGGAGTAGCGGACGACGTCGCCCCGTCCGAACCGGGCCGCGAGTTGCTTGACCTCATGCTTCGACAGGCCGCGGGTCGGGACTTCGACGGATTCGATCCGCCCTTCCCGGACGGCGATGAAGCGGAGGAGGCCTTTGATGATCTGGACGTCGGAGACGAGCCGGCTCAGGCCGGCGGGCAGCGGCGCCAGCGGCGCGGCGGAGAAGGCCGCGAACGAGAAACGCACCTCCCGCAGGTCGCGATGCAGGTGGCGGTTGACGAACGCCGTCGACGCGGGGGCTTCCCAGGCGCGGGTCTCATGGCTCCAGTGCTCGCCGACGCCGAGCTGAGGGTCGGGCCGGGCGTCGAGCTCCGGCGCGATCCGCGTCATCTCGCCGGCCGCGACCGCATCGCTCAGGCGCTGCAGGCGTTCGGCCGTGATCCGGAGGGCGGGCTCGAGGATCAGGATCAGTCCGCCGGGCGCCAGCCGCGCCTTGAGTTCGCCGAACCAGCGCAGCAGGGCGGCGGCGTCCAGCTGCGGCATCTCGTTCAGCACGAAGCCGGCGACGATCAGGTCGAAGCGTCCGTCCGGCCAGGTCTCCGGGCGGGCGGCGTCGCCGATGCGCGTGCGGACGGGGGCGTCGGGGCCGAGCACGGCGCGACCGAACGATTCCATGGCCGCGAGCGCGCTGGGCGACTTGTCGACGCCGGTCAGACGGACTTCGGCGACGCCCAGCTGACGCAGGCGGTGCGCGGCCGCGACGCCGCAGGAGCCGGGCCCGCAGCCGAGGTCGAGGATCGCGGCGGCCGGCGACGCCGGTCGCCAGCCGCGAAGCCCGCAGACCTGAGCCAAGGCGAACGAGGTGCGCGTGAAGCTCTGCGGAAGGAAGAAGACGCCGTAAGCGGCGAGGAGCCGGGGGTCGGCGAAGTAGTCCGGGAACTTGCGTTCGGGGCGCTCGATGGTGAAGAGGTCCGAGAGATGGGCCACGGCGGGCGTCATCCGTTCGAGGGCTTCCTCGCCCGCGCGCTCCGCGGCGAGTTCGGCATGGCCGACCCAGAACGCTTCGGCGGATCCCGGGTAGGCGAGCCTGTCAGTTGGCGACATCGCGACGACCCTCCAGGGCGCTCCGGAGCGTGGCGGGGTCGGCGAAGGTCAGGCCGCTGCCGCTCGGCAGGCCGAAGCCGATGCGCGAGACCTTGATGCTCGGCCGGATCGCATGGATCGCTTCGGTGATATAGTGACAGGTGGCTTCGCCTTCGATGTCATTGCCCAGGGCCAGCACGACCTCGGCGATGGGCTCGTCCTTCAGCCGCTGTTCGAAGGTCGCCAGGTTGAGCTGGTCGGGCCCGACGCCGTTGATCGGCGAAAGGCGGCCGTGGAGGACGTGGTAGGTGCCGCGATAGGCCGCCGAGCGTTCGATGGCCATGAGGTCGGGGACCTGCTCGACCACGCAGACCGCGGCGGGGTCGCGTTTGACGTCCTGACAGACCGGGCAGAGCTCGGTCTCGGCGAGGCTGCCGCAACGCCCGCAACGCCGGACGGCCGCGGCGGCGGCCTGCAGGGACTCGAGCAAGGGCGCGAGCTTGCCCGGGCGCTCGACCAGCAGGTGGAGGGCGAGGCGTTCGGCGGAGCGATGCCCCATCCCGGGGAGCATCTTCAGGAGCTGGCGGACCTTGTCGAAAGAAGGGGTCACGGGCGATCACATCCCGGGGAGGGAGAAGCCGGCCGTGGCCTTCGACATCGTGGCCTCGTGCAGGACGCGGGCCTTGGCGGCGGCTTCCTGGAGGGCGAGCACGAGGGCTTGCTCGACGACGGTCTTCTCTTCCTTGAGGAACTCCGGGTCGATGCTGAGCCCATGGACGAGCCCGTGGCCGTCCACTGTCACGCGGATGGCGCCGCCGCCATGGGAGACTTCGAGCCTTTCGGCCGCAAGCTGCTGCTGGGCTTCGGCGATGCCGCGCTGCATCTTCTGGGCTTGTTTGAGGAGTTTGCCTACGCCTGCCATAGTGAAGGGCAGGGTCGCCAGCGCGGGCACGGAGTCAAGGTCGTCCCATGCGTCCCCGCTTGCGCCCGTCTCCGGGTCGGCCACCTTGGACGGCATGCGGCCGCCACGCGACCTTCAGATCATCGGAGATTTCGTCGCCCTCACCTGGGAGGACGGGCAGGAGCAGTGCCTGCGGGCCGAACTCCTCCGGGAACTGTCCCCGAGCGCGGAGAACATGGGGGAGGTCGACATCCTCGGTCAGCGCTGGGGCGGCGACGGACCCCGCCGGTTCCCGGGAGTGACGGTGACGGGCCTGAGCCGGGTGGGCAACTATGCGGTCAGCTTCGAATTCAGCGACGGGCATCGGACCGGCATCTATAGCTGGGATTACCTCCGCGCTATCGATGCGCCGAAATAATTTTTTACGGGTTGCCCGCGCCCGGCGGCCGGTCACGCTGAAGGACGTGAAAAAGACTTACGTCCTGGACACCAACGTACTGATTCACGACCCCGAGTCCCTGTTCAAGTTCGATGAGCACGTCGTCGCCGTGCCCGTCGAGGTCTTGTCCGAACTCGATCGTCTGAAGACCCAGCAAGGTCAGCTCGGCGCCAGCGCGCGCCGCGTGAACCGGGCCATCCGGGCGCTCTTCGAGAACCGGTCCCTCAAGGACATCGTGGACGGCGACCCGTCCAAGCCGGGGTCGCTCCACGCCGATCTCCGCGACGGCGGCGAACTGCGCATCGTCATCAACGAGGCGCTGATCCGCGACCACTTCAGCGGCCCTAAGTCCGAACGCCTCCGCGCGGTGTTCATGCAGGTCGACGCGCCCGACCATCGCATCATCGCCTCCGCGATCTATCTCCGCGACACCACCAAGGGCCAGGTCATCCTCGTCACCAAGGACGCCTGCATGGCCCTCAAGGCCCAGGCCCTCGGCCTCGAGGTCCAGGACTACCGCAACGACCGCGTCGAGACCAGCGACGTCGGCGACTACCGCACGATCAAGGTGACGGCGGCCGCGATGCGCGACTTCCGGGAGCTCGGCCAGGTCCAGGTGAAGGTGAAGGAGGAGCCGCCCCTGCTCATCAACGAGTACGTGATGTTCACGTCCGATTCCTGGAGCGAGCCCGCCCGCCACCTCGGCGACGGGGCCTTCGTCCCGCTGGGTCTCTACCGTGAGTTCATGTCCTCCGACAGCGGCGCCCGCAAGGGGCTGCAGATGCCGCGCGGCATGCGCGTCATCCCCAAGAACTTCGAGCAGTGGATCTTCCTCGACGCCCTGCTGAACCCCGAGATCCGCCTCGTCACCTGCTTCGGTCGCGCCGGCACCGGCAAGACCTTCCTCTCGATCGCCGCCGCGCTCTCCCAGGTCCTCAGCGACTTCTCGCCTTACAAGAAGCTCTACGTCTCCCGCCCCGTCGTGCAGATCGGCAAGGACATCGGCGCCTTGCCCGGTTCCAAGGAGGAGAAGCTCTCGCCTTACATCCAGCCTTACTTCGACAACCTCGAGGTGCTCTTCTCGAAGAACGGCCACGCCGCCGCCACGCCGACCGCGAAGGAAGCCGTCGCCACCGACACGCAGCGCCGCCAGAAGAAGGCCCAGGCGATGAAGGCCCCGCAGCCGATCTTCGGTTCGCAGTTCCAGGCCATCAACCAGCCGCGCAAGCCTTACCAGTGGCTGATCGATTCCGGCCTCATCGAGATCGAGGCGATGACCTTCATCCGCGGCCGCTCGATCGGCCACGCCTTCATGATCGTGGACGAGGCCCAGAACATGACCCCGCACGAGGCGAAGACCGTCATCACGCGCATCGGTGAAGGCTCCAAGGTCGTCCTCATCGGCGACCTCGACCAGGTCGACACCCCTTATCTGGACGGCAAGTCCAACGGGCTGATCCACACCCACGAACGCATGAAGGGCCACGCCATCACGGCGAACGTCCGCCTGCTCAGCGGGGTCCGGAGCGCCCTGTCGGAACTCGCCGCCCAGCTGATGTGAGCAACTTCCCGGCTTGTCCGGGCCGGGGCCGGTAGTCCGCACTTGCGGGGACCCTCCCGGGGCTTTCGCTTCCCCTCGTGGAGAAGGAGACCCCGATGCAGCGGCAGTACCGTGAATTCCGCGAGAAGCTCGCGGAAGGCACGATCCTGCTTTTCCGCCTCGGCGATTTCTACGAGGTCTTCGGCAAGGACGCCGAGATCGCCGCTAAGGTCCTCGGCCTGACCCTCACGAAGCGTCACGAGACGCCGATGGCCGGACTTCCGCATCATGCCGCCCCGGCATACGTCAACCGCCTCCTGGCCGCCGGCTGGAAGGTCGCCATCTGCGACCAGCTCGAAGCCCCGGTCGCCGGCAAGCTCGTGCGGCGTGGTCTCACCCGCATCCTGACCCCCGGCACGGCGCTGGAAGATTCCCAGCTCGACTCCCGTCGGGGCAATTATCTGGCCGCCCTCAGCTGGGACAAGCAAGGCTGGCACGCCGCCTGGCTCGACGTCTCCACGGCTGATTTCCGCCTGGCCACGGACGCCGGCCCGTCCCGCCTGCTGCCGTTGCTCCATTCGGTCTCGCCGCGCGAGATCATCCTCCCCGAGGGCCTCGAGCCGTCGCCGGCCGACCGGGCGGCGCTCGAGGTCTTCCTGCAGGGCAGGGCGGTCTCGCGTCTGCCGGGCTGGAACTTCGACGGCGCCGCGGGCGCCCGCCTCGTCGCGCAGACGCTCGCCGTCCATGGTCTCGCCGGTTTCGGCCTCACCGACGAACATCCCGCGCTCGGCGCCGCGGGCGCGGTCCTCGGTTACGTCACCGACTCGCTCTGCGACCGCCCGAAGAACCTTTTCCGCCTGATCGAAGCCAAGCTCGGCGACGCCGTCCTGCTGGACGCGGCTTCCTCCCGCAACCTGGAGCTGTTCGCGGCCTCGGGCGGCGCGCGCGAGGGTTCGCTGCTGGAGACGATCGACCGGACGGAGACTCCCGCCGGCGCCCGCCTGCTGGCCTTGTGGCTGGCCGAGCCGTCCACCGACCTCGAGCTCATCCGCCGCCGCCAGTCGGCCGTCGGCGAGTTCGTCCGGCATCCCGGCGCGGCCGCCCGCGTCGCCGAGGCGTTGCGCGGCGTCCGCGACCTCGCCCGCATCCTCGCCCGTCTCCAGAACCGCCTGCGCAATCCGCGCGAGCTCGGGGGCGTGCGTGACACCTTGCGGGCCTTGCCTGCCTTGCGCGAGGAGCTGCTGGCCTTGCCAGGCGGCACGCTCGCGGCGCTCGCCGCGAAGATCGAGGCCGAGCCGGCCTTGCTCGCCCGCCTCGAAGCCGCCCTCGCCGACGAGCTTCCGGTCGACCTCGCCGAAGGCGGCGCCCTGCGCGCCGGTTTCGACGCCGAGCTCGACCGCCTCCGTTCGCTCGCCTCGGACAGCAAGGGCTGGATCGCCGACTTCGAGCGCAACGAGCAGAACCGCACCGGCATCAAGTCGCTGAAGGTCCGCTACAACGGCGCCTTCGGTTACGCCATCGAGGTCACCAAGGCCTATCATGCG
>Ga0194123_10001142_pt1 | contig 42137 bp, 38 predicted proteins | sample TA2MahsurfametaG_5_FD_155479 | JGI IMG/M metagenome (GOLD analysis project Ga0194123, IMG submission 155479) | Freshwater microbial communities from Lake Tanganyika, Tanzania - TA2015023 Mahale A surface | ecosystem: Environmental > Aquatic > Freshwater > Lake | place: Tanzania: Lake Tanganyika... | reverse complement strand
CCGCGAAGGCCGCTGCCCCTGCTGCCCCGGCTGCGCCGGCTGCGCCCGCCGCCCCCGCCACGAAGTGAACCGGAAAGACGCATGCCCACCGACCTCCTGAAGAAGACCGGCATCGCGCGCGACGCGCGGCTCCTCGCCCGCAGCACCCGAACCGCAACCATGCTTGCCGAGGGCAAGGCCGTCGACAGCCTCGACCCGGCCACGGGCAAGGTCCTCGGGACCATCCGCCTCGAGTCGGCCAAGGACTACGACCGGGCGGTCAAGGCCGCGCAGGCGGTGCAGCACGAGTGGGCCATGCTGCCCGCCCCGAAGCGCGGCGAGATCGTGCGCCTGATCGGCGAGGCGTTCCGCGCGCGAAAGGCCGAGCTCGGCGAACTCGTCACGCGCGAGATGGGCAAGATCTACCCAGAGGGCCTCGGCGAGGTCCAGGAGTGCATCGACATCGCCGACTTCGCCGTCGGCCTGTCGCGCCAGCTCTACGGCCTCACCATGCACTCCGAGCGCGGCCGCCACCGCATGTACGAGCAGTGGCATCCGCTCGGCACCGTGGGCGTCATCACCGCCTTCAACTTCCCGGCCGCCGTGTGGGCGTGGAACGCGATGATCGCCGCCGTCTGCGGCGACACGATGGTGTGGAAGCCGTCGCTCGTCACGCCGCTCACCGCGATCGCGATGAACAAGGTCGCGCAGGACGTGATGCGCGCGCAGGACGTGTTCGCGCCGTCGAAGGGCAAGGCCGAGGACGTCTTCGGACTGGTCATCGGCAGCGATGCCGAGGTCGGCGAGACCATGCTCGCCGACCGCAGGCTGCCGCTCATCAGCGCCACCGGCAGCACGCGGATGGGCCGCCGCGTGGCCGAGGTCGTGGGCAAGCGCCTCGGGCGCACGCTGCTCGAGCTCGGCGGCAACAACGCGATCATCGTGATGCCGGATGCGGACATCGACCTCGTGGTCCGAGCGGTGCTCTTCGGCGCGGTCGGCACCGCGGGCCAGCGCTGCACGAGCACGCGCCGCCTCCTCGTCCACCGGTCGATGGTCGACGACCTCTGCAAGCGCCTCGTGAAGGCGTACCGCTCGGTGCCGATCGGCGACCCGATGCGCAAGGGCACCCTGATGGGCCCGCTCATCAACGCGCGGGCCGTCGAGGGCATGCGTTCGGCCATCGAGCAGGCCGAGCGAGACGGCTGCACGGTGCTCGCCGGCGGCCGCAGGGGCATCGACCGCTTCAGGGGCAAGGCCGGCAACTTCGTCGAGCCGACGCTCATCCGCGTCCCCAGGGGGAAGGTGCCAGCGATCTGCTGCGAGGAGACCTTCGCGCCGATCCTCTACGCCATCCCGGTCGACTCGCTCGACCACGCGATGGCGGTCAACAACGGCGTCGACCAGGGCCTCTCGAGCGCGATCTTCACCGACAGCGTGCGCGCGGCCGAGCGCTTCCTCAGCCACGAGGGAAGCGACTGCGGCATCGCGAACGTCAACATCGGCACCAGCGGCGCCGAGATCGGCGGCGCGTTCGGCGGCGAGAAGGACACCGGCGGCGGCCGCGAGTCGGGCAGCGACAGCTGGAAGCAGTACATGCGCCGCCAGACCTGCACCGTCAACTGGTCGAAGGACCTGCCGCTCGCCCAGGGCATCGTCTTCGGCTGACCTGCACGCACGCGAGGACGAACGAGGACCTGCCATGCCGCTCGACCGCAACCAGCTCGCGATGCGCGCCGCGAAGGAACTCCGCGACGGGTTCTACGTCAACCTGGGGATCGGCATCCCCACGCTCGTGGCGAACTACGTGCCCGCGGGCACGACGGTGTGGCTCCAGTCGGAGAATGGCCTGCTCGGCATGGGGCCGTTCCCCAGGGAGGCCGACGTCGACGCCGACCTCATCAACGCCGGCAAGCAGACGGTCACGGCGGTCAAGGGCGCCAGCTTCTTCTCCAGCGCCGACAGCTTCGCGATGATCCGCGGCGGGCACATCGACCTCGCGATCCTGGGCGCCATGGAGGTGAGCCAGAACGGCGACCTCGCCAACTGGATGATCCCGGGCAAGCTCGTCAAGGGCATGGGCGGCGCGATGGACCTCGTCGCCGGCGTGCGCCGCGTGGTGGTGGTCATGGAGCACTGCAACAAGAAGGGCGAGAGCAAGTTCATCCCCGAATGCACCCTGCCCCTCACCGGCCGCCGCTGCGTGCACATGCTCATCACCGACCTCGCCGCGTTCGAGCTCGACCGCGAGGCGGGGCTCTTCCGCCTCATCGAGACCGCGCCGGGCGTGACGGTGGACGAGGTGAAGGCGAGGACGGCCGCGAGGATCCTCGTCGACCGGCCCGTCGCCCCGATGTCCCTCTGAAATCCGTTCCTGGTTCGCTTGGCACCAATTGTCTTCTCCAGAGAAATCGGCGGAGGGGCGTTGAAGACGGGTGGGCAATCGACGGGTCGCGATGGTTCCGGCGGTGGCCGCGCCCCCCATTCGACCGCCTGTTGAGACTCGACGGCCGGTGTCCGACCCCCTCCCGCCGTTCGTCGTCCCGAGCCGACAGCGAACGGTGGTGGCCTCATCAAGCGAGTTGTTGCACGCCCCGGCCGCGGGCTCCTCGCCGCAGATGCGCCCGTCGCGTGCAACGTGTCCGAGCGACTGAGGCCACCGCCGGTCGCCGAGGCGTCCAGGCCCGGCGCACCGCGCACCGCGAGCGCAACCGTCCCCACCGCCGTTCGCCGACGCGTCAACACACGCCGCGCACCGCGCATCAGCCCACCCACCCGATTTCTCAAGAGAAGTCAATTGGTGCCAAACGAACCCGGAACGGATGTCCATGCACAACGCCCCGCGGGTCACGCGGGGCGTCGTGTCACGGAAGATGGACCCTCCGGCAGTGGCTCAGAACTCCTTCAGGCGATGCTGCATCTGCGCCTTGAGGCGCGCGAGGATGCTCGAGTGCATCTGGCTGACGCGGCTCTCGGAGAGGTCGAGCGTGAGCCCGATCTCCTTCATCGTCATCTCCTCGTAGTAGTAGAGGATCACGATCAGCCGCTCCGCGCGCGACAGGCCCTTGGTGATCAGCGTCTGCAGGTCGCCGCGCTGCACCAGCTCGGCGGGGTTCGGCTGGCGCACGTCCTCGATGACGTCCACCTCGCGGACCTCGCGGCTCGAGTCGCTCTCGAACGCCTTGCGGTCGAGGCTGACGACGCCGACCGGCCGCGAGTCCTTGGAGAGCTTGTCGTACTCCGCACCGCTCACGTTCATGCGGGCGGAGACCTCGTCCTCGGTCGGCTTGCGGCCGTGGGTCAGCTCGAACTCCTTGCGGACCTTCTCCACCTTGGCGGTGCGGCTGCGGACGAGGCGCGGCACCCAGTCCATGCTCCGCAGCTCGTCGAAGATCGCGCCGCGGATGCGGGGCGCGCAATAGGTCTCGAACTTGACGCCGCGCGCGGGGTCGAACGCGTCCACGGCGTCCTTCAGGCCGAAGAACCCGGCGCTGATCAGGTCGTTCACGTCGACCTCGCTGGGCAGGCGCGTGTGCATCCGCTCGGCGGTGAAGCGCACCACCTCGTGGTAGCGCTCGATCAGCTTGTTGCGGATGTCCTGCGCGCGGGCGGTGTCGTTGCGCTCGCGGGCGGCCTGGAAGGCCGTCCACAGCGCGTCCGGTGCGCTTGGCTGGCGGACCGGAGCGTTGACCTCGATCACCCGCGACGGCGAACGCGCGGGCGAGGCGGGCAACCGGGGTGGCTGCACGCGATTCGTCTGCGCCCGTGCAGGCGCAGGCGACAGCGTCGCCACCGCGCGCTTGGCCGAGCCCTTGGCCTTGGCAAGCGCCCGGGCGACCAAGGACGGCTTGGCAGGTGACGATGGCTTGGCCCGCCCCGCAGATGCACGCCCAGGCGATGCATGGGCAGCAGTGGCACGCGCCGAAGTGGCACGCGCCGAAGTGGCACGCGCCGAGGTGGCACGCGCCGAGGTAGCACACGCTGGTGCGGTGACAGACGTTCGCTTCGATGCACGGGACTGCGTCTGCCGTGACGCCGCCCGCACGTTGCTCTTCGGCATCGGTCGCTCCTTGACCTTCGTGAAGAGAGTGCTCGGGAAAGCACGCTTCGGATTGACAGGCGGATCCCCGCCTGCCGATCCAGGGATGAAGGAAGGTTGCGGCCCGAGGGCCATGGCCTCCCGTTGTGGACCCGCAACATCCTTGTCGCGGGGTGCCGAGCGCCATCGATCCATGACGGTCGCTGCGGCGTGTCCAATATAACAGCCACCCACAACTGTTCGCAAGCCCCTTTGTCACCCGGATTCGAAATTTTTTACCTGGCCACGACGCCCCCGAGCGCTGCCACGCCGGCGACCGCCGCCGCCGCCGACTGCGCCCAGCGGACGCCGAGCCGTGCTGCCAGTGCGGGCAGCAGCCCCCCGCTCACAGGAACAAGATCCGCGTCGCAGCCGGCCAGCCGCGCCTCGACTCCGCGGATCGCGCGGGCCGCGGGGCTGCTCCCCGCATGCACCAGGAGCGGGACCCGCGCACGCACGCTCGCGGGCACCGACGGGTCGCTTGGCACGGAGCCAACGCACTCGACCTCGACGCCGACGTGCGCGCGTGCCGCCGACGCGAGCCGCTGCATCGAATCGGCTCCTTCGCGCGCATCGCGGCACATGGTCGACGCACATGCCCAACCATGCGCGCCTCGATGCGCATGACGTGCGCACGCCTTCGCGAATCCGTACGCATCCGCAAGCGAGGTGGGCTCGGGCGTCGCCACAAGGAGCAGTCGATCGGCGCTCGCCGCGATGTCGAGCGTTCCCGGCCCGATGCCGGCACCGAGATCGACGACCACCAGCTGCACGTGCGCCGACACGCGAGCGAGCCCCTCGAGCAACCGCTCGCGCCGGGCAGCATCGAGATCCGCCATGCGCGCAAGGCCGGAGGCGCCGGGAAGGAGCCACAGGCGCGGCCCGAGCGTCACGAAGCACTCCGCGAGGCGCGCGCGCCCCGCCAGCCAGTCCGCTGCGGTGCGCGGCGCACGGACGCCGCAGAGGAGGTCAAGGTTCGCAAGCCCGAGGTCTGCATCCACGAGCGCCGTCCGCACGCCCCGCTCCGCGGCCGCCATCGCGATGCCGAGCGCCACCGTGCTCTTGCCGACGCCTCCCTTGCCGCTGGCGACCGCGATCGTCCGCGCAAGGCGCGCGGGCGCCGCCGATGCCACGGCAGGCGACGCACCCGCGCTGCCCGTCGCGGCGGACATCGCCGCGACCCGCGCGCGAAGGCGATCGGCCTGTCCGTCGATCACGCGCCCGCGCCCCCGACAAGGCGCTCGGCGAAGGCGCGCGCGTCGGCACGCTCGAGATCGTCGGGCACTTCCTGTCCCGTGGTGAACCAGCTCGCCGGAATGCCGCCGAGGCGGACGGCGCCGACGAGCGCCCCCAGCCCCTCGCTCTCGTCGAGCTTGGACAGCACCACGCGCGTCGGGCGCACCCGCGCGAACGCCGTCGATGCCTCCTCGAGCGCCTGCGCGCCCGCCGTGCCCGGGAGCACCAGGTGCGTCTCGTCGGCACGCACCGCCTCCACGAGGTCGGCGACCTCTGCGATGCGCGCGGCATCGCGGTGCCCGCGCCCGGGCGTGTCGACGAGCACGACGTCGCACTCGGCGAGCGCCTCGAGCGCCGACAGCGCCGACGCGCGGCCGTCAGCCGCGCGGACCGGCGCATCGATGATGCGTGCGTAGGTGCGCAGCTGCTCGAACGCGCCGACGCGGAACGCATCGGCGGCGATGAGCCCCACCCGCAGGCCGCGCTGCATGCGCCAGCCCGCCGCGACCTTCGCCAAGGTCGTCGTCTTGCCGACCCCCGTCGGCCCGGCGAGCGCAACCACCCATGGGCGCCCGGCGGCCCCGCGCCGGAACGGCTCGTGCGCCGCGGACGTGGGCAGGAGCGAAGCGACCGCGCCGACCGCCGCCGCACGCATGACCGCCTCGATCTCCTCGAGGTCCGCGCCGCGGACCTCGGACGCCACGCGGTCGAGCACATGGATCACGAGCGGCTCGGGCAGCGCCTGGGCTCGAAGCCGGGCGCCGAGCCGCGCCAGCACGGCCGGTGCGGCCGCACCGGCGGCTCCCGCGGCCGACGCTGTCCGCCCTGCCTCGTCCGCCGCGATCCGCGCTGCCACCACCGCACGGGCCAGCGCCTCGCGCGCCGCACGCCGCGCCCGAAGGCACGGCACGGGCGGCTCGACCACCGCCTCGAACCCGCTCCGCGCGCCGCTGCCGGGCGCACACCGCCCCGCGCGCACGATGCGAACCGATGCGCCGTGGCCGCGGTGCGCCGCGGCGACCGCCTCCTCGAGGGTGTCCGCCACGTAACGAACCCTGCTCATGCCGCCACCTCCGTGGGTGCGGCATCGAGGGTCGCCTCCGCGACGCGCTCCACCTCGATGCCGCGGACAAGTTCATCGAACGCCAGCACGGCGCAGCCCGGGATGTGCGGCGCGAGCAGGCGCGCGAGTGCCGCGCGCGCGCCGCGGGATGCCACGACCACCACCGGAAGCCCGGCCTCGGCCAGCGGACGGGCGGCCGCAGCCACCGCACGCACGACGCGACCGGCCTCGGCGGCGGGCATGTCGATCGACAGCTCGCCGTCGGAGCAGCGCACCGCACCCGCCACGAGCGCATCGAGCGCACCGCCGGCCACCACGCACGCGAGCACCGAGCGGCCGTGCTCGTCCGCGCGGGCATGCTGCTGGCAGATGGTCCTGCGGAGCGCCATGCGCGCGGCCTCGGCCAGGCCGTGCGGATCGCGCACCCGCTGCGCCGCGTCGGCCACCGACTCGAGCACGGCCTCGAGGTCACGCACCGGCACGCGCTCGCGCAGCAGGAGCTGCATGACGCGCTGCAGCTCGCCCGGGCGGATGCAGGCAGGGACGGTGTCCTGCACGAGCCGCGGCGCGCGCCGCGAGAGTTCCTGCAGGAGGTCGGAGACGTGCTCGCGCGTCAGGAGCTCGTCGGCGTGCCGTCGCACGAGCGTGGCGAAGTGCGCGCCGAGCACCGCCTCGGGGCTTGCCACGGCGCAGCCGAGCTCCTCCGCACGCGCCCGCGTCGCGGGCGTGACCCAGATCGCATCGAGCCCGAAGGCCGGCTCGCGGGTCGGCGTTCCCGGCAGCGAGGGCATGCGACCGTCGCCGGGCATCGCAAGCAGCTCGCCCAGCCGGAGCTCGCCCTCCCCGACGGTGGCGCCGCGCACCTTGATCCGGTAGCCGCCCCAGGCAAGCGATCGCTCGTCGCGCAGCCGCACCGGCGGCACCACGATCCCGAGGTCCTGCGCGACCTGCCGGCGCACCGCCTCGATCCTCCGCAGGACGGGCGACGACTCGCCGGCGCGCACGAGGTCAACGAGGCCCGCTCCGACCTCGACCTCGAGCGGCTCCACCGCGAGCAATGCACCCATCTCCGCCGCACGCCGCTCCACGGCCGGCTCGACCAGCGCAGCGCGTCGCGACGGCGCGGCATCCGCGCGCGCACGCGGGTTTCCGCCGCCTGCCGCGCCGGCGCGACCCGCCGCACGCGATGCCAGCATCGCCGCCGCGGCCGCGATCGCAGCGCCCGCAAGGAGCGGCGCGCCCGGGAGCGGCGTCAGCGCAAGCACCGCCATGAATCCCGCGAGCGCCCACAGAATCCTCGGCGCACCGACCAGCTGCGCGGGGACCTCCTCGCCGAGCGTGCGCCCGCGCCCGGCGCGCGTCACCACGAACCCCGACGCCACCGCGATCAGGAACGCCGGGATCTGCGCAGCAAGCCCGTCGCCGATGGTGAGCACGGTGATCGCACGCGCGGTCTCGGCGAAGGTCCACCCCTTCTGCAGCATGCCGACGGCGAGGCCGCCCGCCATGTTGACGGCGGTGATGACGAGGCCTGCCACCGCATCGCCGCGCACGAACCGGCTGGCACCGTCCATGGCGCCGAAGAAGTCCGCCTCGCGCGCCAGGTCATCCCTGCGCCGGCGCGCCTCCGCGGCGTCGATCGTGCCGGCGGACACGTCCGCGTCGATCGCCATCTGCCGGCCCGGCAGCGCATCGAGCGCGAAGCGCGCAGCCACCTCGGCCATGCGCGAGGCTCCCTTGGTGATCACCACGAACTGCACCACCACGAGGATGGCGAACACCACCGCGCCGACGACGATGCTGTCGCCCGCCACCATGCGGCCGAACGACTCGATGAAGCGCCCTGCCACGCCTTCCACGCCCTCCGGCGTCGGCGCGTCGGCGCCCAGGATGAGCCGCGTCGACGCCACGTTGATCACCAGCCGGAACAGCGTGGTGCCGAGGAGGAGCGCCGGGAACACGCTGAAGTCGAGCGGACCGCGCATGGTGGAGGCGCGCACGAGCACCAGCGCCGCCAGCGCGAAGTTGAGCGCCACCAGGAGATCCATGGCGAACGCATTGAGCGGCGCCACCAGCACCACCACCATGCCCAGCATCGCCGCTGGCAGGACCGCGCCCCGGTTGCGCGCCACGAACGAGAGCGATGCGTCAAGCGGCCCGGCCATGGAGTTCCCTTCCGCGGGCGACGCCCGCGTTCCGTTGAGCCGCACGGAGGCGGCGCGACCGCAGCGCGGGGTCGCCGTCCGTGCGTCGCAGTTCCTCGCGCGCCTCCTCGGGCGACATGCGCGTGCCACGCTCCCAGCGCCAGCGCGCGAGCGCCACGTCGGCCAAGGCCACGGCCACGCACGCGGCCACGGCCGCCAGCACCGTGTCGAGCACCACGGTCGAGGCCGCGCCGAGCGCGTCCTGGAGCGGCATGGCAGGGATCGCCGCAAGCCGCGGCCATCCGGCGGCCACCGCGAGCGTCGCCGCGGCGACGCCCGCGGCGGCCCACGCAAGCCGACCGCTCGCGCCGCCGCCGGCCCCGCGGGCCGGGTTGCGAGCACCGCCCCATCCCTGCACCCACCGGAGCCGCCCGCCCGTCTGCACGAGGGCACCGAGCACCGCGCCGAGGGCGCCGCCCGCAAGCGGCAGCGCGCACGCCGCGGCCACGCCGATCACCAGCGAGCGCACTTCCCCCCCGCCGTCGAGCGGGGCGGTGGATCCGGCGCCTGACATCCCGTCGCGCACCACGCCGAGCAGGCACACGGGCATCCCCGCCGCCCATGCGCCGAATGCACCGCCGACAAGCGCCCCTGCCGCGATCGGCGCGCGCCGAACCGGCATGCCGCGCTCGGCACGGATGCGCTCGATGCGCCGCTCGCCCGATGCGACGGTGCGCTCATCGCTCATGCCGCACCGCCCTTCACCAGCGCGTGGGCGGCATCGAGCATGGCGGACACCGCGCCCGACATGGCCGACTGCATGGCCGCGGCCCCGGCAAGCAGGGCAAGCAGCGCCACCGCGAACCGAAGCGGAAACCCGAACGCAAGGGGTGCCATTCCCGGCACGCTGCGCGCCACCAGCCCCGATACCAGCGACTCGGCGAGGAGCACCGCGGTCACCGGAAGCGCCACGCGGAACGCAAGCTCGCACGAGGCGAGCAGCGCGCCGGTCACGACGCCCAGCACGCCGAGGCCCGGTGCCCACGCGCCAAGGGCCACGTAGTCGAAGCTCCGCGCCGCCGACAGCGCCACCGCGTCGAGCCCGCCGGCCCACACGAAGCATGCGGTGCCGAGCACGCCGAGGAGGCGCGCGAACGCATCGCCCTCGTCACCCTCCGTGCCGTCGTAGAGCTGGCCGAAGCCCGTTCCCGCCTGCATGCCGACCATGGCGCCCGCGGCACCGAACGCGGCCACGGGCAGCATCGACACCGTCCCGATCACGGCCCCGAGGGCGAACTCGAGCGCTGCCGCAGGCAGCAGCCGCCACGGTTCCGCCACCGCGGCCTCCGGGACGCCGGACCCCGCGATCGCCGGCATCGCCGCAGCCGCAAGCACGAAGGCAATCGCCAGCCGCACCCGGACCGGCAGCGCGGCGCCGGCCACGACCGGCGCGAAGGTCGCCACGCCCGCCACGCGGCAGGTCGCGAGCGAGAGCGCCAGCACGGCACCCGCGTCCATCATGGCACCCCCGCAAAGAGCTGCTGCGCGAAGGACACCAGCTTCGACACCATCCAGCCGGCAAGCACCAGCACCGCCAGCCCGCACGCCACCAGCTTGGGCACCGCCGACACGGCCTGGTCCTGCACCTGCGTGGCCGCCTGCGCGACCGCCGTCAGCAGGCCGACCACCACCGCCACCAGCAGCACGGGGGCCGCCACCACCAGCGCGGTGAGGATGGCGGACTGCACCAGGTCGACGGGGGCATCCATGGTCAGGCCACCGCCGCCACGCCGGCGAGGAGCGACCCTGCCACCAGGGTCCATCCGTCGGCAAGCACGAAGAGAAGGAGCTTGAACGGCATCGAGACCATGGTGGGCGGCACCATGAACATCCCGAGGCTGACGAGGATCCCCGCCACGACGAGGTCCACCACCACGAAGGGCAGGAGGATGCGGAACCCGATCAGGAACGCGGTCTTCAGCTCGCTGAGGACGAACGCAGGGACGAGCGTCGCCATGTCGACGTCCGCGCGGGTGAGGCGCGCGGGATCGCTCGTGTCGACGCCGCGCCGCTCGAGCAGCATGTACACGGTGTTCCAGTTCCCGCAGGCATCGATCTGCGCGAACATGAAGTCCCGCAGCGGCTGCCGGGCGCCCTGCCATGCCTCCTCGGTGCTCGCCATGCGGCCGTCCATGTACGGCTTGATGCCCGCATCCCACGCGCGCGTGAGGGTCGGCGACATCGCCGCGAAGGTGAGCAGGATCGACAGCCCCACCACCACCTGCGTGGGCGGCATGGCCTGCGCGCCGATCGCCTGGCGGAGCAGCCCGAGCACCACCACGACGCGCGTGAAGCACGTGCAGAGCATCAGGATGGCCGGCGCCAGCGACAGCACCGAGAGCAGCACGATCAGGTCGACCGCGCCCTTGAAGCCCGCGCCCGCGGGGAGCGCATCCGCGGCACCTGCCACCACCGACACCGGATCGATGCCTTCGCCCCCGTTCATGCCGCACCGTCCTTGCCGCGCCGCAGGTCGATGGTCCGCTCGGCAGGCGCAGGGACTTCGGCCGCGGCACCGGGGCGCATGCGACCGAGCACCGAGTCGATGTCGGCCGCATCGGAGAGCTCGCACAGCGTTCGCAGGCCATCGCGCCCCTGCTGCACCAGCAGCACGCGCGGGCCGAAGCGAACCACCAGCACATGCTGGCCGCGGCCGACGCCGTGGCGCGCGAGCACCTCGAAGGCGCCGCCCTGCAGGCGCGGGGCAAGCCCGCTGCGCCGAACCCACCACTGCGCGGCGAGGGCGAGGCCCACGACGACCACCAGCGCACCCACGAGCCGCACCACCTCGCCCGTCGCGCTGCCGGATGCCGCGGGCAACGGCGCGCCGAGGGGCTGCCCCTCGGATGACGCCTGCGCAAGCAGCGCACCGGCAGATGCCATGCGCGAGCACCACGCGGCCGCCACCGCCACCGCGACGCATGCAAGGCGCGCACGCACGGCACGGCGACGCGACCAGGTCCGAACGCGCGCAGCGCGGTCGTCGATTGCAAACGGGTCGTGCAGTCCTGGCGTTCCGGCGGTGGCCATCCGTGGCTCCACCTCGGTCATCGGCCGCCGATCGGCAATTCCTGCAGGATTGGCGCAGGACCTGCGCCCCGGCGGCCTACCGCGGCCGGACGTCGACCAGGGTCAGCGCCCCACGCTCTGCGGTGAGCCCCACCTCGCGGGCGGCGCCGCCGGGAACGGGGTCGCCGTCGGCCTGCAGTGCGACCGGCCGATCGAACCGCACGTTCCAGGCGGCAGCACGGCCGTGCGCGGCGCCCGCGACGGCCCCCGGGGCCGCCGCCAGCCGGACCGCCCACCCGACCATCCCGAGCCATCCGTCGGCATCAAGCACCACGGCATCGAGCATGCCGTCGGCCGGGTCCGCGCCCCTGGCCGGGTCCATGCGCATGGCGTACTGGCGCGCGTTCGCCACCACCAGCTGCCCACGGCCGCGGAGGCGGACGCCGCCGGCGCCATCGGCCTCGAAGGCGGCCGGGTGCCACCGACGGCACGTCCGGATGATCGGCCCGAGGTAGGACGCGTGCGAGATCGGCCCACGGCGGTTGGCCGCCACATCGGCCACGACGTCCGCGTCCAGGCCGGCCGACACCATCACCACGAAGACGTGATCGGCGGTCCCGGCCCGGCGCAGCACGCCGAGGTCGCACGGACGGACTCGGTTTCGGACGAGCGCCTCGGCGATGGTCACGCGCGGCCGGAGGAACCCGAACTCGCGCGCGGCCAGGTTCTCCGTGCCGACCGGCACGATGGCGAGCGGCACCGATGTCCCGCGCAGCCGAGCGGCCACCGACCGGACCGTCCCGTCGCCGCCGACGGCCACGACTCCGCGGCTGCCGGCGCACGCCGAGCGCCACGCCTCCGCGGACGCATCGAGGGACAGCCGCTCGGGCACGAGGCCGGCTGCGCACAGCTGGCGCTCGCAGTCCGCGACGGCACGGACCGCACGGCCGCGGCCGGACGCCTGGTTTGCAACGACGAGCACGCGCATGGGGCGGGAAGCCTACGGCCCCGGGATGCGTCCGGAAACGACTACCATCCGAGGGATGCGAACCTCCTTGCTCGCCGCTTTCCTGGCCGTGGCCGCGCTCGCGGCCGGGGCCAGCGCGCAGCAGGAGTTCAAGCTCGACGAGAACGATCGGTGGAAGGAGCTCGACGCGCCGGCACCGGGGTCGCCGGCGGCGGTGGTGCGCATGGCGCGCCTCGCGCTGGCCAGCGGCGAGCCGAAGCGGGCGCTCGCGCTCATGGACGCGTGGCTCGAGCGCTTTCCCTCGGACCCTCTCCGCCCGGAGGCGCTCCTCACTCGCGCCGACGCGAAGCTCGCCCTCAAGGAGGAGTTCGACGCCCTCTTCGACCTCGAGGACATCGCCCGCAAGCACCCCTACAGCGCCGCGTTCATCCCCGCGCTCGAGCGCGAGTTCGAGATCGCGCGCATGTACGCGGGCGGCCTGCGGCGGAAGTTCTGGGGCACCTTCCGGTGGGTGAACACCGACGAGGATGCGCAGGAGATCCTCATCCGCATCCAGGAACGCCTGCCGGGAAGCGCGCTCGCAGAGAAGGCCGGCATGGCGCTCGCCGACTTCTACTACGACCGGCGCGACATGGCGCTGGCGGCGGACGCCTACGACCTGTTCGTGCAGAACTACCCGCGCTCGCTGCAGGCGGACAAGGCACGCCTGCGGCTGATCGCGTCCCACTGCGCGGGGTACAAGGGGCCGGAGTTCGACTCCAAGGGCCTTCTCGAGGCGTCCGGCAAGCTGCGCGAGCTGCAGGCGCTCGAGCCGCAGCTTGCCAAGCAGGTGGGCGCGGACGCCATCCTGCTCCGGATCTACGAGAGCGAGGCCGAGAAGCGCCTCACCACGGCCAACTGGTACTGGCAGACCAACGATCCCATCAGCGCCGAACGGGAGATCCGCGCGCTCGTGAAGAAGTATCCGCGGTCCGTCGCCACCGTGCAGGCCCTGCGCGCCGTGGACCAGGTGCTCGCGCAGCTGCCGGAGAGCGTGCGCAAGCAGGCCCCGGACTACGCCGCGATCCGCGCCGGGCTCATTCGGGGCTCGAGCGATGCCGCCACGAAGGGGCCAGGCCCCGAGCAGATGCTCGAGGGCGCAATCAAGGTCGAGGAGCGGATCACCGCCGAGAGCGCGGCGACCGCGCCCCCCGCTGCGCCGCCGCAGTCGGCGGAGCCTGCGCCCGCGCCATCGCCCGCACCGACGCCCGCACCGACGCCGGCACCCGCACCCGCTCCGTCGCCGGCGCCCGCACCCGCTCCGGCGCCCGCACCCGCTCCGTCACCCGCCCCCGCTCCGTCGCCCGCCCCCGCTCCGTCACCGGCCCCCTGACCCATGCGCGTCCCCATCCACGGCCTCCTGTCCATCGCCATCGCCGCCGCGGCACTCGCATCGGCCGGATGTGAATCCGCGCCCGTCGCGGGCGGCGGCTACGAGATGCGCAACCGGTTCCCGGCCGAGTACCGCACCATCGCCATCACGCTGTTCAAGAACGACACCTACGACCGACCGCTTTCGGGCGAGCTGACCGAGGCCATCATCAAGGAGGTGCAGGCGGTCACGCCGTACCACCTCTCCTCGGAGGCGCGCGCCGACACCATCCTGCGGGGCACGGTCCGCAGCCGCACGCTGCGCGAGCTCTCCAAGAGCCGCAGCACCGGCCTGAGCGAGGAGGTCCAGTACGAGGTCGTCATCGACTGGGAGTGGGTCGACCAGCGCACCGGCAAGGTCATCGTGGCCCGCAACGGCTTCTCGGGGAGCGCCCTCTTCGTGCCCAGTCGCCCGTCGTCCGAGCCCACGGAGATCGGTCGCCTCGCGGTGGTCCAGAACCTGTCCACGGACATCGTGGCAAACATGCAGGGAAACTGGTGAAGCACCCCGAACGGGCCGATGCTGCATAAGGTTCCCGAGTCACCCATGAACCACCCCACCAGCCCATCCGGCGCACTGGTCCCCGTCGACACGCGATTCGCGGCCGAGGATCCGCGCGGCCGGGACCAGCGTCCCGAGGGCCGTGGCGGGCCGCAGGCGCCGCCCCCGCGCCGCGGCGGCGCGTTGACGTGGTTCATGCTCCTGGCACTCCTCGGGCTGATGGTGGTCGTGCTCACCACCGGCAGCACCGGCGGCGCCAAGGTGTCGTGGCAGCAGCTCGTCACCTACGCCAAGGAAGGCAAGCTGCAGGGCCCGGTCGAGATCACCGACAGCCAGGCCGTCGCGCGCCTCAAGCCGGGCAGCGTGCCGGGCCTCACCGACGACAAGAACCCCACCCCCGTGTCGGTGTCGATCGACCCGCGTGCGATGGACACCTATTACGCCGAGCTGCGCAAGGAAGGCATCGACCACGTGGTGAACGTGGGCAGCTCGTTCATGGGGCAGCTCTTCCTGACGGTGATCGGCCCGATCCTGCTGATCGGCGGCATGATCTTCTTCCTGAGCCGCTCGATGCGCGGCGCCGGCGGCGGCCCGGGCGGCATGCTCGGCAGCTTCGGCAAGAGCCGCCACCGCGTGCAGACCAAGGAGAGCGTGAACGTCACCTTCGCCGACGTCGCCGGCATCGACGAGGCGAAGGAAGAGGTGACGGAGCTCGTCGAGTTCCTCAAGAATCCCAAGCGCTTCCAGAAGCTCGGCGGGCGCATCCCGCGCGGCGTGCTGCTCGAGGGCCCGCCCGGATGCGGCAAGACGCTCCTCGCCAAGGCCATCGCCGGCGAGGCGGACGTGCCCTTCTTCTCGATCTCGGGCTCCGACTTCGTGGAGATGTTCGTCGGCGTCGGCGCAAGCCGCGTGCGCGACCTCTTCAAGCAGGCGAAGGAGAACTCGCCCTGCATCATCTTCCTCGACGAGATCGACGCCGTCGGGCGTCGCCGCGGCGGCGGGTTCAACACCGGCGGCCACGACGAGCGCGAGCAGACGCTCAACGCGATCCTCGTGGAGATGGACGGCTTCGAGGCGAGCGACCAGGTCATCGTGATCGCGGCCACCAACCGAGCCGACGTGCTCGACCCCGCGCTCACCCGCCCGGGGCGCTTCGACCGCGTGGTCGGCGTCAGCCTGCCCGACGTGGCGGGCCGCCGGCAGATCCTGGGCGTCCACATCAGGAAGATCAAGACCGCGCCCGACGTCGACCTCGACCGGCTCGCGCGCGCCACGCCGATGTTCAGCGGCGCCGACCTCGCGGCGCTGATCAACGAGGCCGCCATCATCGCCACCATGGCCGACAAGGAGCTGGTGGAGATGGCCGACCTCGAGGAGGCGCGCGACAAGGTGCGCTGGGGCCGCGCCAAGAAGAGCCGCAAGATCGAGGAGCAGGAGCGCGTCGCCACCGCCTACCACGAGGCCGGCCACGCCGTGGTGCAGGTCCTCTGCCCCGACGCGGACCCGCTGCACAAGGTCACCATCATCCCGCGCGGCCAGGCCCTGGGCGTGACGTTCAGCCTGCCGGAGAAGGACCGCTACGGCTACGGGCGCAAGTACTGCGAGGCCACCATGAAGGTGCTCTGCGCGGGACGCATCGCCGAGAGCCGCAAGACCGGAGACACCTCGAGCGGCGCGGGCATGGACATCCGCATGGTCACCCGGCTCGCGCGCGCGATGGTGCTCGAGTGGGGCATGAGCGACCGCCTCGGCTTCGTCAACTACAAGGGCGAGGACAGCCGCGAGATGTTCGTGCCGGACAAGGACTACTCCCCGGACACCGCGCAGCTCATCGACGAGGAGGTCCGCCGACTCGCCGACGGCGCATACGACGCGGCCAACCGGCTCGTGGATACCCACTGGCAGGCAGTGGTGGCCGTCGCGGAGGCGCTCCTCAAGCACGAGACGCTCTCGCGCGACGACGTCGAGCGCCTCATGCGCGGCGAGCAGGTCTCCAAGCCCACGGTCGCCGACCTGCTCGGCGCCGAGGCGGCGCGATCGACGCCCGCCGCGGTGCCCGCGAAGCGCGCGGACGACGGCCCAGCCCCCGCCGGGGCGATGCCCTCGCCCGCCTAAGTCCGTTCCCGCTTACTTTGGCACCAGTTTCCTGCGCCGGATGGATCGCGGCGGGCCTCGCCTCCGCGCCGTCCCGGCGGCCGCTCACTCGCCCTCGCCGAGCGTCCGCTTCCTGCGCAGCACGTGGTGGTACCGCTGCGCGAACCGGTGCGCCTCGTCGCGGATCGCCTGGCACAGGCGAAGCCCCGCGTTGTTGCGTGCGAGGCGGATCGGCTCGCTCTCGCGCTGCACGAAGATCAGCTCCTCCTTCTTCGCGAGGCTGATGACCATCGGCGGCTGCACCGAGAGCTCCGCGAACGCCTCGAGCGCCGCGTGCAGCTGGCCGAGTCCGCCGTCGATGAGGATGACGTCGGGGAACAGCTCCGAACCCGACCCCGCCTCGCGGTAGCGGCGGCTGACGGCCTCGCGGATCGAGCGGTAGTCGTCGTTGTCCGCGGTCTCGATGCGGTAGCGGCGGTACGCGTCCTTGAACGGCCGGCCGTCGATGAAGCACACCTTGCTCGCGACCGTCTCGGTGCCGCCGAGGTGCGCGATGTCGATCGCCTCCATGCAGCGCACGGGCCGGTCGAGCCCGAGCGTCCGCTGCAGGCTGCGCGTGCCGACGAGCGGGTCGCCCGCGAACACCGTCAGCTCGGGCTGCCAGTCGTACTCCTCGCCGCTGCGCGTCTCGCGGTCGTCGAGCTTCGAGAGCGCGTGCACCTGGTCGCGGAGAACGGCGGCGTCCTCGAAGCGGCGCTCGGCAGCGGCCTTCTCCATCTCGGCCTGCAGCTCGCGCGTCAGCACGCTGCGCTTGGAGCCGAGGAAGCGAAGGAAGCGATCGACGTCCGATCGGTAGCGCTCGCGGGTCACGCGGTTCGCGCACGGCGCGGTGCACTGCCCGATCGAGTGCAGGAGGCACGGCCGGAAGCGGCGGTTCGCCGGGTCATCGGCCTTGATGTCGAGCTCGCAGGTGCGGTACTGGAACACCCGCTGCAGCAGCGTGACCGAGGTGCGCAGCGCGTGCACGCTGGTGAACGGCCCGAAGAGGCGCGCGCCCTCGAAGCGAGCGTCGTGCGGGTTGCGCGTCACGTACACGCCGGGGAACTCGTCGCGCACCGTGACCGCGAGGTACGGGAACGTCTTGTCGTCGCGCAGCAGCTCGTTGAAGCGCGGATGGATGTCCTTGACCAGGCGGCTCTCGAGGAGCAGCGCCTCCCACTCCGCCTCGCACTCGAGCACCTCGAGGTCCTCGACGAGGTCGAGCATGGGCTGCTTGCGCGCCCCCAGGTCGGCGCTCGGGACGAAGTAGCTCCCCACCCGGTCGGGCAGGCAGGATGCCTTCCCGACGTAAAGCACCTTCCCGTCGGCGTCCTTCATCAGGTAAACGCCGGGGACCTTGGGCAGGGCCCGGGCCTTCTCGGCCAGCCTGCGCAGGCGCTCGGGGCGAGGTTCTGCGGACATTGCGGGAAATCGTAGGGGCTGCCGGGCGTTGGGTACCGTATACTCGCAGGTCCGCGACGGACGCGGAAACCCCGCCGACACTCAGGCCACTCGTACGTTCGACCTCATCTAGGAGATGACACCCATGAAGAAGTTTGCCCTCCTCACCGCCGGCGTTGCCGCCACCCTGCTCTTCGCCGCCTGCAACTCGACCGAGAAGCAGAACACCGCCGCGGGCGCCGTGGGCGAGAAGTCCGCCTGCTGCAGCGACGCCAAGAAGTGCGATGCCAAGTGCACCGGCGACGCCAAGACCTGCAGCAAGACCGACTGCTGCCAGAAGACGGACGCAAAGACCGCCGCCCCCGGCGCCGTGAGCGACAAGAAGGAAGGCTGCTGCAGCACCACCAAGACCTCGGCGAAGGCCGACGGCTGCACGGCGACCTGCCCCGCCACCAAGACCGATGCCAAGACCTGCCCGATGACCGGCACCACCAAGGACGCCTCGATGGGCGCCGTCAGCGAGAAGAAGGAGGGCGGCTGCTGCGCCCAGAAGTCGGCCTGCACCAAGCAGGGCTGAGCCGACGCGCCAGCCGGTCCAGACGGACCACTGGCCCGATGACCCGAGATCACTCCCGCGCGCCCGCCACCCCGGCGGGCGCGCGCGCTTTTGCGCAGGTACCCTCCCGCCGCGATGACCTCCACCCTGCTCCGCGCCGGCCGCGTGATCTGCCCCGCCTCGGGCCTCGACGCCACGGCCGACGTTCTGCTCGCGGACGGGCGCATCGCCGCGATCAGCCAGAGGCGCGGGGAACTCACGGCCGCCGGTGCCGAGGTGATCGACTGCGACGGGCTGATGGTCGTCCCGGGCCTCATCGACCCCCACGTGCACCTGCGCGAGCCGGGCGGGGAGCACAAGGAGACCATCGCCACCGGCGTGGCCGCGGCGATCGCCGGCGGATTCACGAGCGTCTGCTGCATGCCGAACACGACGCCCTGCCTCGACTCCGGGCCGCTCGTGGAGTTCGTGCGCCTGCGGGCGCGCGAGGCCGGGCTGGCACGCGTCTTCGTGGCCGGGGCGGCCACCGTCGGCCGCGCGGGCGAGCAGCTTGCGCCCATGGCCGCCATGAAGCACGCAGGTGCCGTGGCGTTCACCGATGACGGCGACGGCATCGCGAACGCGCAGGTGATGGTCCGTGTCCTGCAGATGACGAAGGCGGTGGGCTGCCCGTTCATGCAGCACTGCCAGGAACCCGCCCTGACGCAGGGCGCCGCGATGAACGCCGGCCCGCTTCAGGCGAAGCTCGGCCTCGGCGCCTGGCCGGCGATCGCCGAGGAACTGATGCTCGAGCGCGACGTGATGCTCAACCGCGCGGTCGGCGCGCGGTACCACGCGCAGCACCTCTCGTGCGCCGGCAGCGCGGAGATCATCCGCCGCGCGCGCGCGGCCGGCCAGCCGGTCAGCGGCGAGGCCAGCCCGCACCACCTGCTGCTCACCGACGACGCGTGCGACGACTACAACACGATGGCCAAGATGAACCCGCCGCTTCGGACCGCCGCCGACGTGCAGGCGCTGCGGCAGGCCGTGGCCGACGGCACCATCGACGTGCTCGCCACCGACCACGCCCCGCACTCGGATGCCGAGAAGGCACGCGACTTCGCGGGCGCACCCTTCGGCATCATCGGGCTCGAGCACGCGCTGCCCCTCTACCGAGAGGCGCTCGTGGACAGCGGCGCCATCGCATGGCCGCGGCTGATCGCGCTGCTGACGATCCAGCCGGCTCGGCTGCTGGGCCTCGACGCGATGGGCCTCGGCACGCTGCGGGTAGGCGCCCCCGGCGACGTCACCGTGATCGACCCGGAGGCCCGCTGGACCGTCGACCCTGCCACGGGGCGGTCCAAGAGCCGAAACACCCCGTTCGCGGGCCGCGCGCTCCGCGGCCGTGCCGTTCACGTCTTCGTCGACGGCGCCGCGAAATCCGTTCCTGGTTCGTTTCGCACCAGTTGATTTCTCTGGGAAAGTCGGGTGGGTGGGTCGCGTGGCGCGGTGCGGGCGCCGACGCCTCGGCAGGTGGAGGTGGCGTGCGTCGCGTGCGTGTTGATCGGCGCACCTGGACGCCTCGGCGACCGGCGGTGGAGTTGGCCGTGCGTGGTTCGCGGCGCTCTGGACGCCTCGGCGACCGGCGGTGGCCTCAGTCGCTCGGACAAGTTGCACGCGACGGGCGGGGAGCGCGGCGAATCACGCGCGGCCGGGGCGTGCAACAACTCGCTCGATGAGGCCACCACCGTTCGCTGTCGGCTCGGGGCGACGAACGTCGGGAGGCGGCCGAATTTGGGCGCCTTCCGTCATTCGGCGAGCGCCCCGCAGTGAGCACGGGATCCCCGGCGCAACGAAGGGGCGCGGCCACCGCCGGAACCACCGCGACCCGTCAACCAAACACCGCACACTCCCGGATTTCCCTGGAGAGAGCGATTGGTGCCAAACGAACCAGGAGCGGATTTACGCCGCTGACTTTTCGGCCAAGTCCCTCGCCACGCCGAGCTGCACGAGGCGCTCGATCGGCCGATGCGGCTTCTTCGCCTCCTCGGCCAGCCGCTCGGCGGCGCGCGCGTTCGGGTAGAGCGGCGCGAGGATCGACTTCACGTTGGCCCAGATGCCGCCGACGCCGGAGAACGTGTAGTCCACGGCGCTCGGCTCGTACCCGCAGTGCACCATGCAGTTCTGGCACTTGGGGTTGCCGCTCTTCACGCCGTACTTCGACCAGTCCGTGGCATCCACCAGCTCCTTGAAGGTGTCGAAGTACCCCTCCTGCAGCAGGTAGCACGGCTTCTGCCAGCCGAAGATGTTGTAGGCCGGGCTGCCCCAGGGGGTGCACTCGAACTCGCGCTTGCCCATGAGGAACTCGAGGAACAGCGGGCTCATGTTGAACTTCCAGCGCTTCTTGCGGTTCGAGAGGATCATCTCGAACAGCTCGTTCGTCTTGCGGCGGCCGAGGAAGTTCTGCTGGTCGGGCGCCTTGTCGTAGGCGTAGCCCGGGGACACCATCATGCCCTCGACGCCGAGGTCCATCATCTCGTCGAAGAACCCTCGCACGCTCGCCGGGTCCGCGCCCTGGAAGAGCGTGGTGTTGGTGGTGACCCGGAAGCCCATCTTCACCGCCAGCCGGATCCCCTCGACGGCCTTCTGGAAGGTGCCCTCGCGGCACACGGCGAAGTCGTGGTGCTCCTCCTGGCCGTCCATGTGGACGCTGAAGCTGAGGTACTTGCTCGGCTTGAACCAGCCGGCCTCCAGCTTCTCCTTCAGGAGGAGCGCATTGGTGCACAGGTAGATGTACTTCTTCCGCGCGACCAGGGCCTCGACCAGCTCCTTGATCTGCGGGTGCAGCAGCGGCTCGCCGCCCGGGATGCTCACCATCGGCGCGCCGCACTCGTCGACCGCCTTCAGGCACTCGTCCACGGTGAGCTGCTGCTTCAGGATGTGGGCGGGGTACTGGATCTTCCCGCAGCCGGCGCAGGACAGGTTGCAGCGGAAGAGCGGCTCCAGCATCAGCACAAGCGGATAGTGCTTGCGCCCGCGGAGACGCTGTCCGAGAACGTACGACGCGACCGTCCACATCTGGGAAACAGGCACTGCCATGGGGTGGTCCGGGGGGTCCTGGGGGGTGCGGAGGGGGCGGAAAATCTTCTCGGGCGATCCGAACTCGGGCGATCCCGGCCGGGGGGAGGATCGTAGCACGGTCATGACGATCCTTGCCGAGCACGCCAACCCCCTGCATGGCCTCGGCACCCTCGGTGCCGACGCGGTCCGGGGGGAACTGGACGCCTTGGCAGGCTCGGTTGCCCGCGGCGCGCGCCAGATCGGCGCCACGGCCACCGCCGTCCTGAATCAGCCCCGTAGCATCCGCCGGACGAGCGCGCGCCCTGTCGCGCCGACCGCGATGCCGGCCACCGACCGATCCGACGAGTCCCTGCTTGCGTCCTACATCGAAGGCGATCGCGAAGCGTTCGCCGTGCTCGTGGAACGCTACCGCTCGGAACTCCACGGATTCCTCGCCCGCTTCCTCGGCTCGGGCGCCGCCGCCGACGACGTCTTCCAGGAGACGTTCCTGCAGGTGCACCTGTCCGCGCCGACCTTCGACCGGGAGCGGGTCTTCAAGCCCTGGCTCTTCACGATCGCCGCCAACAAGGCGCGCGACTGGCATCGCCGGCAGAAGCGCCGGCGCGCGGCCAGCCTCGACGCGCCCGTTGGCGGTGACCCCGACGGTGCCAGGATGATCGACCTCATGGAAGCCGAGGCCGAAGCGCCCTCCGCAGCCATGGAGTCCACCGAGACGCGTGACCGCGTCAAGGGCGTGGTCGACGGGATGCCCGCCATCTACCGCGAGGTGCTGCAGCTCAACTACTTCCAGAAGATGAGCTACCAGCAGATCTCCGAGGTGCTCGGCGTGCCGCTCGGAACAGTCAAGAGCCGTCTTCACGCGGCCGTCGCGACCTTCGCCGAGGCCTGGAAGACCTCTGCCACGTCGCCGGCTCGCAGCAAGGGACGCGGGAAGGAGTCCATGGCATGAACCCTCCGACCAACCCGCCGCCGGGCGAACACCCGGCCCCCAACCTCTGCGACGCAGACATGCGCGTGCTCGACTTCCTGGCCGAGCACGGCTTTGACGCTTCGAGGGTCCACCTGCTGCCCGAGGCCGACCGGCCGCGGGCGATGGCGCTGATCCGCCAGATGCAGGTGCTCGATGCCTACCCCGCCGACGCCACCGATGACACGCTGGTGAACGCGACGCTCGCTCGCATCGACCGCTACGAGGCGGCGGCGGAGGCATCGCGGCGCGTGGACACGCGCGCGGGCGCGTTCCGGCTCTCCGACTTCGTGAGCATCGCGGCGCTGGTGCTCGTGGGCGTGGGCGTGACGCTCCCGATCGCCGCGCGGATCCGCGAGAACCGAATGACCGCCGGCTGCCAGCAGAGCCTGCGCGGCCTGTACGAGGGCATGGGCGCATACGCCGGAAGCAACGCGGGCGCGCTGCCGGCGGCGGCATCGATCGCGGACATCGGCTCGCTCTTCCGCCCCTCGCCCGCGGCCCCGCGCGCGACCGGCTACCTGCCCGAGGCGGGTCCCCGCCCCGTGGCGCCGCCGTCGCGGATGCAGAACCCGACCGCCGGCGCCACGCGCATCGTCATCCAGATGCCGGGTGCCGTGGTGCGCATCACCACCGTCGCGCAGGACTGGTCCGCCGCCAACCACGGAGCGCACCTGGCGCTGCTTGCGGCGCAGGGCTACTGCGCCACCGACGCGCTCCGGTGCCCGGCTTGCGCCGCCTCCGGCGCGCCCTGCTTCGCCTACCGCGTGCCCACGCGCGGCGACCGCTTCACCTTCGACCTCCCGTCCTCGGCCGTGCTGGCGGCCGACGCCAACCCGCTTGTGGCATCGATGCGCCGCGGCGCGGCCCCGCCCCCGCGGACGGCAAACTCCGCCAACCACCAGGGCACGGGGCAGAACATCCTCTTCGGCGACGGTGCGTTCGACTGGCGGAACTCGCCGATCCTGACCTCGCCGCCCGCGGGGGCGATCGACAACATCTGGCTCCCGCGCGACGAGCGCGGGCTGGAGCGATCGGACCTGCGCGCGTGGCCAAGCCACCCGGCCGACAACTTCGTGGCCCAGTGACTTGATAACGCCCGTGGGACCCACGGGGATTGCCGTCCGCCCGGGTTTGCGGTATCGTCTTCGATTCTGCGCCGAGCGCATCGGCGCCAGCAGGATCGATCACCATGCCGAAGCAAAAGTCCCACCGCGGCCTCCTCAAGCGCATCAAGCTCACCAAGAGCGGCAAGGTCCGCTTCAAGGCGCCGAACAGCCGCCACATCAAGAGCAACAAGACCGGCACCCAGGTGCAGTCGTACCGCAAGTCGCGCTACGCGCGCACCGGCGACCTGCGCTACCTGAAGAAGCTCCTCAACCGCGGCCTGCGCTCGCAAGAGCAGCACATCGCCGACGACAAGGCCCGCGAGTCCGCCAAGGCCGCCGGCTGAACCACGTTCCGCAGCGAGCCGCACGGTGCGGCGCGCACCACGCATCGTCCGTCGGGACCAAAGCGCCGAGCACTCGGCCTCCGCCGGACACGACACGAAGGACTGATCCATGCCACGTGCACGCAAGGGCGCAGCCCGCACCCAGGCCCGACGCAAGCTCCTCCGCGAGGCCCGCGGCTACTACGGCACCAAGAGCCGCCTCAAGCAGCAGGCCAAGGTCGCGATCATGCGCGCCCTGCGCAACAAGTGGCGCCACCGCCGCCTGCGCCGCCGCAACTACCGCCAGCTGTGGATCACCCGCATCACCGCGGCGTGCCGCATGCGCGGCTTCAAGTACAGCCTCCTGATCAACGGCCTCTCGCGCGCCGGCGTCCTGCTGAACCGCAAGATGCTCAGCGAGATCGCCATCCACGACCCGGCCACCTTTGACTCGCTCGTGGCCACCGCGCGCACGCACTGCTCGGTGGCGCACGCGAAGGCGGCCTGAGCCGCCCCGCGCCCCACGGCACGGCGACGCGTTTCCACGACACCCTGCCAATGCACGAGGCCCCGCCGCACGGCGGGGCCTCGTTCCCTTTCCCTTCGCTCCGCCCCCGCGACGGTCACGCGCTGATGCGTGCCGCCGCGATGTCCTGGATGCGGGCCGCGCGCTGGTGCGCCAGCGAGGGCGTGCCCGGGATCGCCGCCAGCGCACCGCGCATCGACGCGGCCTGCGCGTTCTCCTGTCGGATCGATTCGTAGATCTCCTTGCGGTGCACGGCCACGCGCGGCGGGGCGTTCACCCCGAGCCGCACCTTGTCGCCGCGGATGTCGACGACGACGATCTCGACGTCGTCACCGACCATGATTGCCTCTTCCCTGTGTCGCGAGAGTACGAGCATGCGTGGCCTTCCTTGGCGGGCGTGCGTGGCGGCCGTTCCGTCGGCAGCCGTGTCGGGGTCAGACGGTGCGGTGTCAGACGGTGCGGTGTCAGGCGGTGCGAGCGGCCGCGGCGGCGCCGGGCATGCGGGCCAGCTCGTGGCGCGTGCTCCAGGTCCGGTCGCTCAGCACCAGCTGGATGCCGGTGCGCGAGGCCGCGTTCAGCACGATCGGTCCCTGCAGGTTGGCGGTGATCGAGCCGTCGCGGCGGTTGACGATCGCGAAGAGCGTCGCGTCGTCGGCGCGCTCGAGGCCGAGCTCGGCGAGCTCGCCCGGGCGGATCGGCACCTGGTAGCCGGGCACCCACGCCGTCGGGTCGGTGACCACGAACGCAAGCTCCGGGTCCTCGACCGACTGCAGCCAGTAGAAGACGCCGCGGTCGTCCGGCTGCAGCAGCGCGAACGTGCGGAAGCGCGCGAAGCCGAGCAGCCCGTGCGGGAACACGAGCAGGCGGCTGGGGTCGATCTCGACTTCTCCGAAGCGGCTGGTGCGAACCTTCATGCGGAACTCCGTTCCTCGTGGTGCCGGGAGGCGGGCGGATTCCGATTCCGCCCCTCGCTTCCGGGCTATCGGCCACCGCCCCGCCGCGACTTGAATCGGGCGATACTGCGCGGCGATGGGCACCTCCCTCTTCCTCTCATGGGTCCCGGCCGGGCTGCTGCTGGCGGTCGCGTGGCTGCTTGCGGCATGGGGCCTGGGGCGCATCCTGCGGCTTGGGCTCCTCGACGCGGGCCGCAAGGAGGCGCAGGCCGCCGGACGCTCGCCCGAGCCCGTCGCGCGCGATGCGCTGGCGCTGGGGCTCGGCATCGCGTGCATGCTTGCCTGCGACTCGGCCTTCGCCACGGCGGGCCTCTTCCGCGCGGGCTTCGGATGGCGGATCCTCGCATGGGCGCTGGTGCTGGTGCCTGCCGGCGCGGGGCTGATGTCGCGGAGAATGCCGCGCCGCGGCGCGGACGGGCCGCGTGCCCAGGGTGACGGTCCTGCGGTCGGCCTTCCCAAGCAACCCTGGTGGTCCGGGCTGCGCGCGTGGACGCTCTCGTGGCCGGCGCTCGCCTCGCTCGGCGTCCTGGTGTCCGCCGCCACCCTGCCGCCGGGGATCGCCTGGGCGACCGAGTTCGGCGGCTACGACGCGCTGAGCTATCACCTGCAGCTTCCGAAGGAGTGGCTGGAACACGGCCGCGCCCTGCCGCTTCGCGACAGCGTGTACTCGGCGTTCCCCGGCTTCATCGAGACGGCGACGATGCACCTCTGGACGATGGCGTCGTTCGCCCCGGTGCATGCGGTGGCGGATGCCGCGCAGTGGCTGCACGCAGGCATCGCCGTTGCCGCGGCACTGGTGACCGGGGCGTTCGCCGCGTCGCTCCTGCCGGCCGATGCGTCCGAGCGCGCGCGCCGATGGGCTGCCGCGATCGGCACCGTCGGGTTCCTCGGCATCCCCTGGGTGGTGGTGACGGGCAGCCTGGCCTACAACGACCTCGGCCCCGTGCTCATGCTCGCGACCGCCATGCTCGCGTGGCACGGATGGGGCCAGCACGCACCGGGACGCGCCGGGGCCGTCGTGGGCATCGCGCTCGGAGCGGCCGTTGGCTGCAAGCTGACCGCCGTGGGCACCGTGGTGCTGCCCTTCGCTGCATGGGCCCTGGCCTCGAGCCCACGTGGCGGCGCGCGGAAGCTTGCGACAGGCGCGTGCGTCGCCGCGGGATTCGCGGCGAGCGCACTCGGCCCGTGGTTCCTGCGGAACTGGATCGTCGTGGGCAACCCGCTCTTCCCGTTTGCCGGCAACGCACCCGGCTGGTGGGATGCGGAGCAGCTTGCGCGCTTCGCATCGGGCCACGCCGCTCCCGCCGGCACCGGGCTCGGCACGCGCCTTGCGGCGCTCTGGGACCAGGGCTTCCGCGAGGGATTCGGTGCGGCGCCGGACGCGGACCCGTGGCTGCCGCAGTGGGGGCTTGCCTTCGGCGCCGGATGCGTGGCGCTTGCCGTGGCCGTGGCACGCGTACCCGCGCGCGGCGTCCCGATTGCACTGGCATTCGTGGCGCAGTGCGCGTTCTGGATGCTGGCCACGCACCTGAAGGCACGGTTCCTGCTCCCGTGCGCCGTGCCGCTCTGTGCCGCCGCGGGCATTGCGTTCGCACCGCGCGCGGCGGAGCCGTCGCGCGCCGCGCGACGCGCGACGGGCGCCCTGGGCACCCTGCTCCTCCTTGCATGGAGCGCGCAGCCGTGGCTGGTGCTGCGCATGGACCCGCGCATGAACGATCCCAATGGGCCCGTGGCCAACCGTGCGGCGCTGGGAGCCGCCGTCGCGGACCTCGGGCCCGGCACCAAGGCGGACGCCGACGGATGCGCCGCAGACGGCTCGCCGATGCCGCTGGCCTGGTTTGCAAACTGGCGATTGCCCGCCGGCGGGGTGCTCGGGTGCGAAGGCGAGGCAGACGTGTTCTGGTGCCGCACCACCCCTGCATGGGGAACCGTGTGGGACGGCGGCCCGCTGGCCCGCGCGCTGCGGTTGCACCCGCTCGATGCGCCGGCCGCGATCGCCGCGATGCGCGCCGAGGGCATCACGCACCTGGCCGTGGGGGAAGCGATGCTCGCGCGCTGGAAGTCGGCGGGCTGGATCGACCCGGCCCTCGCGCCGGCGGCGGTCCGCGCGGTGACCGCGCGCTGCAGGCCGGTGGCGCCGCTTGTCTCGGGAGGCGTGGTGTACGAACTTCCCGGTCCGGGCGCCGAGGTGCCTGCGCCCGTGGTGCAGCCGTAGACTCGGACCCATGAAGCGAACGATCGCCGCGGCCGCGGTGCTGGCCGCATCGTTGGGCGCGCACGCGCTCCAGACCGCGCCCCCTCCGGCCTCAGGAGCCTCCGCAGCGCCGGGAGCACCCGCAGCAACGCCCCCGGCAATGCCCCCCGCCGGCGCCAAGAGCGCCGACGGCGCGGCAGGCGTGGCCGCGATGTGGAAGCAGCAGGTGGTGACGTGGGACCGTCTGCGGCCCGTCCTTGCGGAACTCGCCGGAAGCCAGGCGCTGGAGGAGGTGCTGCTCGACGCCATGCTGGAGGACCGCGCGCGCGAGCGCGGCATCGCGCCCGACGAGGCGGCCATCGCACGCGAGGAGGAGACGCTCCGCGGCTACCTCGACCAAGACCCGGCCAGGGCCGACCGGCTGCTCTCGGAGGTGCGCGCGCGGCAGGGCCTGGGCCCCACCCGCTGGCGGGCGCTCCTGCGCCGCAACGCGATCCTGCGCGCGATGGTGACGGCGGACGTGACGGTGCAGGAGGAACAGGTGCGCGCCGCGCACGATGCGGCGCACGGGCCGCGGCGCCGCGCGCGGGTGATCGCGGTGCCGGACCTGCGCGCCGCGCAGGCCGTGGCCGACAGGCTTGCGAAGGGCGAGCGGTTCGAGGACATCGCCGCGGCACTCAGCACCGACCCGAGTGCGGCGCGCGGCGGGCTGGTGAACGCGATGAGCCGGCTTGACCCGGGCGTCCCGGCCTCGGTGCGCGAGGCGCTCTGGGCGCTCGCGGCGCCGGGGACGGTGTCGCCGCCGGTGCTCGTGGGCACGGGCTACCTGCTGGTGCGCTTCGAGGGCGAGGATCCCGGCGACGGCGTGGCGCTGGAGGCCGTGCGGGCCGAGGCCGAGCGCGCGGTGCGCCTTGCGCAGGAACGCGCCCGCATGGACACGCTTGCGCAGGACATGCTGCGGGGCGCGGAGCCCGTGATCCTCGACGACTCGCTCGCGGACGCGTGGAGCCGCGTCAGGACGGGAGCCACGAGATCCGGGCAACGGCCACCGGGGTGAGGAGCGCCACGGGGATCGCCACGGCCACGGAGGGCGGCAGCCCGCCGATCGGCGCGGCCATCACGATCGCCGAGACGATCACCGCGGGCACGCACGTGGCGGCGCAGAGCACGCTCATCCGGAGCATGTTGACGGGACCGCGCTGCAGGAAGAACGGCACCGCGATGGCGAGCACCAGCAGGTTGACCACCACCGCCCCGCCCCGCCCGAGCTGCATGCGCGTCACCTGCGCGCGGTCGAGCGCGCCGGCGGCGGCGATCTTGCCGAGGTCGGCGCTCGAGAGCATCTGCGCGAAGAGCCGGTAGTGCCGCGCGGCGATCGCCTTGGGCGAGAGGTCCGTCGCCCACTCGGCCACGGGCTGCGGCGGCGGCGAGGGCGCGGAGCCGTCGCGCACCGCCGGGTCCCGCACCACCACGGTGCCGCCCTCGAGCGTCCACAGCCCGCGCGAGTCGTCCCAGGCGGCCGACGGCGCGGTCACGCGGCGCACGAGCGACCCGCGCTCGTCGCGCTCGAGGCCGAGGAACCCCGTGATGCGCCCCGACTCCGGGTCGAACTTGCTTGCGTACAGCAGGTTGCCCGAGCCGTCCCGCGTCAGCGTCACCGGGAACGAGCCGCGGTCCGCGCGGCCGAGGTCGAGGTGGTCGAGCATCAGCCGGTCGGCGAACCTCGGCAGGAGGAGCTCCTGGTTGAGCACCGCCAAGGCGTTCAGGGCGAGCGCCGCGACAAGCACCGCCCACGTGCAGCGCCGCAGCGGCACGCCCGCGGCCATGATGGCCACCAGCTCGCGCGTGCGGTGCATCTGCGAGAACGTGAAGCCCATGGCGCCGACCGCGAGCAGCCCCACCATGAACTGGAAGAACTGGAACACGCGGGGGCCGTGGAACTCGACGATCATCCCGGCGAACGCCACGGCCTTGTTCGGGTAGCGCCCCAGCACCACGTTGGCAGCGGCCACGCGCAGGAACTTCTCCAGCTGCAGGATCACGTCGATCGACGCCGCGAAGACGAAGAGCAGCACGAACAGCACCGTGAAGTTCCACAGGAAGCGCGCGACGATGGTGCGGTCGAGGATGCGCATCGGGAGGTCGGGTCAGTTGCGGCGGAGGCGGGCCCATGTGGCGAGGACCGCCGCGAGCAGCACGGCGTTGCCGCCCCACATCACGGCGGAGCCTGCCAGCGTCAGTCCGTCGGACATCATGAGCTGGCCGCCGCTCACCATGAAGATGTTGGCCACCGCGGGGAGGAACGCGAGGATGTAGACGGTGAGCGGCATGGCCTGGCGCATCGCCACGGCCAGGCAGCCGCCGAGGAGGAGCACCAGCACGATGCTCACCGACTGCGCGAAGCGGTTGGCGATGTGCGAGTCGCTCTCCCACACCACGTCGGCGCGGTTGAGCTCCAGCAGCGCACGGGCACGCGAGAGCCCGCGCGAGGCCTGCGCGAACGGGCCCGCGCCGTCGGCCTCGGGAAACGCGCGCGATGCCTCCAGCACCTCGGCGCTCGGCGCGCGCATCCAGTCGGTCGGCGCGCATCCTTCCGGCAGCAGGTCGTCGAGGCGCGGCGACCAGCGCCCCGGCAGCCCGGAGGCGAGGTCCTTGGCCGCGGTCGCGGCCGGCGCGGCGAGCGCGAACCTCGGCTCGAAGCCCGCCTCGCTCACGGCACGCAGCGTGGCGGCGCGCGCGGTCGCGGTGCGAACCGGCCGGCCGTCGGCCGTCTCGACCAGCCTGAAGCCGTCGCGCCCGGGCGCGGGCGAGAGCTGCCCTGCGGACACCGCCACGCCCTCGATGCGCACGCCGCGGGCGGTCCCCGGCTCGGTGAACGCGAGCGTCCCGGAGGGCGCCATCCGCTCGATGCAGCGCCAGAGGTCAAGCTCGCCCAGCGCCGAGGCCACCGGCCGCTTGGCCTGCTGCACGTTGAGCGAGCGGTCGACGTCGCGCCGCAGCTCCAGGATGCCGGGGATGGTGAGGAACTTCGGGCCCTTCTCGAACCCGCTGTACACCGATGCCGCCTCGGGCTCCGCCACGGGCACCGTGACCAGCGCGCCCTCGCCAGGCCGGATCACCGTGGCGTTCATGAGCGCGACCTTCGCCACCATGCCGCGCGGGGTGTCGTGGATGTCGACGGCCGCGTCCTCGGCGGTGAACTCCGTGGCCACCGACGAGGACCCCGCGGCCGTCAGCTCGATGGCCGCGACGCCGGAGAGGAGCAGCCGCCGCCGCGCGCCGGAGCCGGCCGGCGGGTCGACCTCCCGCGCGCTGTCGGCGTAGATCATCAGCCGGTCGGCGGTGACGGCCTCGCCGCGGCCGACCGCCGCCACCAGCACCTGCGTGGCATCGGACGTGGCGAGCTCCTTCATGCGCGTCCAGAAGTTCGGGATCACGAAGGCCACCAGCACGAACATCACGATGCACAGCCCGCCCCCGAGGATGGCCACGGGCGCCATGATGCGGCGGTGGCTCATGCCGCAGGCGCTCATCGCCACCACCTCGTTGTCGGACGCGAAGCGATGCATCACGAGCGTGGCCGCGAACCCGGCCGCGAACGGCATCGCGAACTGCAGCATGGGCACCATGGCCAGCGTCACGTACTTCAGCACCACCTCGGCGCCGATGGAATTGTCGGCCAGCGGCTTGGCGGCGGCCCCGAAGGCGATCACGGTGACGATCACCCCCGCCGTGACGGCGAAGACCCGAAGCAGCTCCCAGATCACGTAGGTCCAGAGCGTCCACGGCGTGCCCGTCAGCCGCGGGCGTCGCTCCTCGGCGCTCTGCGTGGCGGCATCCATCGGCCCGGGGCCCCGCTCAGCGGAGCCCGTACTCCTTGAGCTTGCGGTACAGGGTGCGTTCGCCGATGCCGAGCATCTGCGCGGCCTGCTCGCGGTTGCCGGCGGTCATGGCCAGCGTCTGGCGGATGGCCTCCTTCTCGAGCTTGTCGAGGCCGACGCCCGCGAGCGAGCCGACGCCGCCCTGCCCGTCGGCGCCCTCGTCGGCCGCGCGGATCTCGGGCGGCACGTCGCGAAGCGCCAGCTCGGGGCCCTGCGCGGTCACCACCATCCGGTGGACCGCGTTGAAGAGCTCGCGCACGTTCCCCGGCCAGTCGTAGCCCACCAGGCGCATCATCACCGGCTGCGGCACCTCCGGCCGCGGGCGCCCGAGCTCCGCCGCGTACTTGCCCACCGCGTGGCTTGCGAGGAGCGGGATGTCCTCGCGCCGCTCGCGCAGCGGCGGGATGACGATCTCCGCGCCGCGGATGCGGTAATAGAGGTCCTCGCGGAAGCGGCCGTCCTTCACCATCTGCCCGAGGTCGCGGTTGGTGGCGCTGACGAAGCGGACGTCCACCTTCCGCTGCTCGTTGGCGCCGAGGCGCACGACGTCGCCCGTCTCAAGGACGCGAAGCAGCTTGGGCTGCATGGTGAGGGGCATGTCGCCGATCTCGTCGAGGAACAGCGTCCCCTTGTCGGCGAACTCGAAGACGCCCTCGCGGTCCCGGTCGGCACCGGTGAAGGCGCCGCGGACGTGGCCGAACAGCTGGTCCTCGAGCAGGCTCTCCGACTGCCCGGCGGCGTTGAAGGTCACGTACCGGCGCTCGGCGCGGCGGCTCGCCTTGTGGATGGCGGCGGCCACCAGCTCCTTGCCGGTGCCGCTCTCGCCCCGGACGAGCACCGGGATGCTGCTCGGGGCGACCTGGCGGATGAGGGCGACCACCTGGCGCATGGCCGGGCTGTCCCCGATGATCCCCTCGAACCCGAAGGCCGCGCCGAGGTCGCCCCTGAGGCGGGCGTTCTGGTGGCGCAGCACCACGGTCTCGGCCGCCCGCTGGACGAGGTTCCGGAAGACCACCAGGTCGATGGGCTTCTCGATGAAGTCGTAGGCGCCTCCCTGCAGCGCCTTCTTGGCGGTCGGGATGTCCCCGTGGGCGGTGACCATGATGGTCTCGGCGTCCGGCTGGAGGGACTTGGCCAGTTCCAGCACCTCGAGGCCGGCGGTCGGGCCCTCCATCACGAGGTCCGTGACGATCACGTCGAAGGCGCCGTGGCGCAGCTCGTCCTCGGCCTCCTTGCGGCTGTGGCGGATCGTGCAGACGTGTCCCGGCTTGCGCAGGGCATCGGCCATGGTCTCGGCGTGGCCCCGGTCGTCGTCCACGATGAGGACCTGCGCGTGGATCTCCGTGTTCGCCGCCATGGCGGGCAGATTGTACTTCCCTGCGGACGGGCGCCCCCGCACTGGCCGGAAAGATCGCCTCCCGGGCCAAAACGATGCGGGTTTTCCGGGCCACCTGCCGATATCGTGGAGGTGAACGACCCTGACATCGTCGCCGCACCCGTCATGCCCACGCTGTTCGAAAGCACCGGACCGAGCCTTGCCGAACAGGAGGTCCCCGACTTCGCGGGCCGGCGCGTCTGGCTGATCGGCATCGGCGGCTCCGGGATGAGCGGGCTTGCCCACATGCTGAAGCGCCGCGGGGCCATCGTCTGCGGCAGCGACCGCGAGCCGAGCGCCGCCACCGAGGCCCTCGAGGCCGACGGCATCACCGTGCGCATCGGGCATGCCGCGGAGCAGGTGACCGCGCCGTGCGACCTCGTCATCGCGAGCGCGGCCATCAGGAAGGACCACCCCGAGTACGAGGAGGCGCTCCGGCGCGGCATCGAGGTGGTGAGCTACGCAAAGGGCGTCGGGCTGGTGCAGCGCGGCCGCACGGGCGTCAGCATCGCGGGCACGCACGGCAAGAGCTCGACCACCTCGATGCTCTCGCACATCCTCATCCAGTGCGGACTGGACCCGAGCCTCATCGTGGGCGCGACGTGCACGCAGATCGGCGGCGGCAGCCGCACGGGCGCGGACGCGATACCGGCCGGCCCGATGCGCGGCCGGCCCGGCATCATGGTGGCCGAGGCGTGCGAGTTCAACCGCAGCTTCCACCACCACCGCCCGGTCATCGGCCTCATCAACAACGTCGAGGAGGACCACCTCGAGATCTACGGCAACCTCGAGAACATCGTCAAGGCGTTCCACGAGTTCGCCGCGCTGCTGCCCGACGCCGAGCACGGCGGCAGGCTGCTCATCGCCGCCGACGGCGCGCACCGCCGCGACGTGGCGAGCGGCCTGCGCTGCGCGGTGAGCACCTTCGGCTGGGCGCCGAGCGCCGACTTCCACGTGCAGTACGACCCGCGCACCGGGCAGAGCACGGTGCTCGTCGGCGGGAACGCCGTCTGCAGCTGGAGCAGCCAGATCCCCGGCGACCACATGGCGCTCAACGGCGCGGCCGCCGCGATCATCGCTCACTGGCTCGGGTGCGAGTGGCGCGCCATCGGCGAGGCGCTCGGCGGCTTCATGGGCGTCGACCGCCGCATGCAGTGCCTCGGCGACCGCACCATGCGCCACGGCGGCTCGGTCACGGTGTTCGACGACTACGGCCACCACCCGACCGAGTGCGAGGCCACGCTCAAGGCGCTGCGCACGCGCTTCGAGCCCAAGCGCCTCATCTGCGTCTTCCAGCCGCACCAGCACAGCCGCACGCGCTTCCTGCTCGAGCACTTCGCGAAGAGCTTCTCGCAGGCCGACGTGGTGATCGTCCCCGACATCTACTTCGTCCGCGACAGCGAGGAGGAGCGCACGAAGGTGAGCGCCTCGGACCTGGTGGACCGCCTGCGCGCGCGCGGCGTCGCCGCGATGCACCTCTATCCGTTCGATGCCATCGTGGAGCAGCTCGAGGTGATGGCGGCCGACGGCGACCTCGTCGTGGTGATGGGCGCGGGCCCCGTCTGGAAGATCGGCCACTCGTTCCTCGGGCGCGCCAACGGGGCCGCGCGATGACGATGGCGACCTCGCCGCTCGGAAGCACCTCGCTCTTCGCCGACCTCGACGTGGACGTCGAGCTCGACGCGCCGCTCGCGCAGCGGACCTGGTACGGCGTGGGCGGCCCGGCGGACGCGCTGGTCCGGCCGCGGACGGCGGAGGCGCTCGCCACCCTGCTCCGCCGGTGCCACCGCAACGGCGTGCGCGTGCGCGTGCTCGGCTCCGGCGCCAACCTGCTGGTGGCCGACGAGGGCGTCGAGGGCGTGGTGATCCTGCTCGACGCGGAGTGCTTCGTCGCGCTGCAGCTCAACGCGGAGGGCCCGGTCACCGCGGCCCGGGTCGGCGGCGGCCGCGACCTCGGCAAGACCATCCGCGAGACCACCGGCGCGGGCCTGAGCGGGCTCGAGCCGCTGATCGGCATCCCGGCGAGCATCGGCGGCGCCCTCCGCATGAACGCCGGCGGGAAGTTCGGCGCCATCGGCGACGTGGTGCGCGCGGTCGGCGTGGTGGGACTTGACGGCGAGGAGCGCACCTACGGCGCCGCGGACCTGAACTTCGGGTACCGGCACTCGGACCTCCCGCCGGGCATCGTCACGTGGGCGGTGCTTGCGCTGCACGCCGCCGATCCAGTCGCGCTGCGCGCCCGCTGCAAGGAGGTCAGCGCCTACAAGGCAAGCGTCCAGCCGCTGGCCGCGCACAGCGCCGGCTGCATGTACCGCAACCCGGTCGACCCCGCGACGAACCAGCGCGTGAGCGCCGGCCTCCTCATCGACCGCGCAGGACTCAAGGGCACGCGGGTCGGCGGCGCATTCGTCAGCGAGCAGCACGGCAACTTCATCTGCGTCGACCCGGGGGCCCGCGCCGCCGACGTCGCGGAGCTCGCGGCGACGGTCGCCGACGAGACGTTCCGGCGCACGGGCATCCGGCTCGAGCGCGAGGTAGTCTTCTGGAGCCGCGGCGGGGAGTGACCGCACGCGGCACGCGGGCCACGGATCGGCCCGCCGGCGAACGCAAGGAGGTGCGCATGAGCCCGACGTCCGACATCATTTCGCAGGGGTCGCCGGTGGTCCCGCAGGGAACGCAGGTGCTGGTCCTGAAGGGGGGACCCGATGCCGAGCGCGAGGTCAGCCTCCGCTCGGGCGCGATGGTCGCCGACGCGCTGCGGCGCGCGGGGATCGGCGTGCACGAGGTGGCGATCGACCGCCCGGGGCTCGAGGAGCTGCGCGCGATGCCCGGCCAGGTGGTGTTCCCGGTGCTCCATGGCTCGTGGGGCGAGGGCGGACCGCTGCAGGAGCTGCTCGAGGCCGACGGGCGGCCCTATGTCGGCAGCGGCCCGCGCGCGGCGCGCATCGCGATGGACAAGGTCGCCACCAAGGCGCTCGTGGCCGAGCTCGGCGTGCCCACGCCGCGCGCCCAGGAGCTGCAGGTCGGCGCGGAGTTCGCGCTCGAGTGCCCCGTGGTGCTCAAGCCCGCGGACGACGGCTCGAGCGTGGACCTGCGCATCTGCCGATCGGTGCAGGCGGTCATGCGCGCGCGCCTGGAGCTTGAGCCGCGCCGCGGCCGGATCCTCGCGGAGGAGTACATCGAGGGCCGCGAGCTGACCGTCGGCATCGTCGACGGCGAGTGCCTGCCGATCATCGAGATCCGCCCGCGCGAGGGCACGTACGACTACGAGGCCAAGTACAACCGCGACGATACGCAGTACCTGCTCGACCCGGCGCTCCCCGAGGGCGCGGCCGAGGCGGTGCAGGCGTTCACGCGGGCGGCCTGGCATGCGCTGGGCTGCCGGGACGTTGCCCGGGCCGACTTCATGCTCGATGCGCGCGGGCCGTGGTTCCTCGAGATCAACACCATGCCGGGCTTCACCGACCACTCGCTGGTCCCGAAGGCAGCCCGCCATGCCGGGCTCCCCATGGAGTCGCTGGTCGCGCGGCTGGTGGCCCGCGCCATCGCACGCGCCGCCGCCCGGCGCCGAGCCGCCTGAGCAGACGCGGCGACCCGGACTATTGGCCCGGCACGCACGCCCGTGCCGATGAATCCGGTCGCATGGCCAAGAGCACGAAGTCGTCCGACTGCACCGGAACCGGTTCCCTCCCCTCGTTCCTCCCGGGCTGGGCGCCCGGCGCACTGTGGGGCATCGCGCTCGGGACCGTCGCGGCGGGCCTCGTGGTGTGGGTTCCCCGCCTCGTCGAGCGGACCGCGGCGGCGCCGCTGCCGTCCCCGGTGCGCGTGGTGCTGAAGGACGAGCCGCGCTGGCTCCCCAAGGACGAGCGCTCGGCCATCGAGCGCAGCGTCGTGAAGTCGATCGCCGCCAGCCCGTTCGACCGCGACGGCCTCGCGGCCGCGCGCGACGCCGTGGCGCGAAGCGGCTGGATGACGTCGGTGGCGCAGGTGCGGCGCTCCGACGTCGACGAGGTCATCGTCGAGGGAACCTGGGCCGTGCCCTTCGCGCTGGTGTGCGACGGCGACGGCGAGCACCTCGTGGACACGCGCGGCAGGCTGCTCCCGCGCTCCTACCCGGCCGGCAAGGGACCGAGGCTCCTGCGGATCAAGGGCGTCGCCGCGTCGCGCCCCGCCGAGTTCGGCGGAACCTGGAAGAGCGACGAGGTCTCCGCGGCGCTCGCGATGATCGCCTCGGTGATCGACCGCCCCTGGCGGTGGCAGATCGCGGCGGTGGACATGTCGGGGTGGTCGTCGGACGGCCTGCTCCGGCTGCGGAGCGACCGCGGGTGCGCCATCGTGTGGGGGTGCGCGCCCGGCAAGGAATCGGCGGCCGAGGTCCCTGCCATGCAGAAGGTCGCCGCGCTGCAGGCGGCGTTCGACCGGACCGGCCACATCGACGGCGGCGCGCGCGAGGCGCTCGACCTGCGCGGCGACGTGATCGTCGGCCACTGAGGGGCGACGGCGCGATAGCATCGATCCCATGCCGCTCCCCCGAGGAATGGCCGCGCTGGCGATCCTGTGGATCGTCGCGGGCTTCGCGACGACCGTGGGTGCGCGCACGCCCATCCAGCCCACGAGCGGGGCGTATACCCCGGAGGTCCGCACGTTCCTCGCGCTCCTTGCCTTCGGCGGCTGCGTGCTGTGGCCCGTCGGGCGGATCACGCTCGTGCAGGGCGCGTTCGGCGCGCGCCGCGCGGCCCTCGACACCGTCACGCTGCTTGTCCTGCTGCAGGCGATCTTCTGGCCGACCCACCTGGTGACCTCGTGGTCGCTCGAGCGCGCGCTCGCGATCGACGCCCTCCTGTGCGGGTGGACCTGCTGCGCGGGCGCCTGCGTGGCGCTCGCGACGCAGCGTGCCCGGCCGCGGTGGATCTGGGCGATTGCCGTCGCCGAGGCAGCCATCGCCGGCGCACTCCTCGATGCCGCGGGCGTGGGGGCGCCCGTGCCCGAGGTCCTCGGCCCGTTCGCGGCCCTCATCGCGCTGGCGCCGCTCGGCGCAGGCGGATCGACGAACGTCCAGTGGGCGATGGCCGCATGGCCGTGGGCGCTCGCGGCCGCATGCTGGGCGCTCGCGCTCCGCGACCGGCCCGGTGCCGCCGCGGTTGCCCCGGGCAATGCGTTCCGATAGCATTTGGCAAGCCCCGGGCGAGCCCCGGGCAGTTGCCATGGAGATCATCTCCCCCAGCGACCGCGCGAAGATGGAGCAGCAGCTCAAGGAGCTGTTCGCCGAGCGGCCGCTCATCTCGCAGCGCATCGCCGAGGCGCGCGCCAACGGCGACCTCAAGGAGAACGCGGACTACCACGCGGCCCGCGAGGAACAGGGCCTGGTCGAGGCCAAGATCCGCGAGCTCGAGCAGCGCCTCCGCACCGCGCAGGTGGCCGGCGACTCGGCGGTGCCGAAGGACATGGTGTTCCTCGGCGCCACCGTGCGGCTGAAGGACATCGCCACCGGCAAGATGCAGAAGTACAAGCTGGTGGGCAACATGACCGACGACGACGGCGACTACATCGAGGTGACCTCGAGCAGCCCGCTCGGCGTGGCCCTCATGAAGGCCCGCGTCGGCGAGACCATCCGCGCCGACCTGCCCAGGGGCGAGAAGCGCTTCGAGATCGTCGAGATCTGCGAATGACCCTGCGCGGGCGCGCCCGCCGCTGATCCATGGACCGCCTCTTCGACCAGTTCCTGCGGGATTGGCTGGGGATGCACGGCCTTGCAGACGCCATCGGCTGGCTGGTCGTCGCCGTCTATGCGACCAACTTCCTCCTCTGCATCCGCATCGTCTGGAAGAAGGGGACGCGGCCCAGCGCCGCGCTGGCGTGGATCGCGGCGCTGTTCGCGTTCCCCGTGCTCGGGTTCCTGACCTACCTGGTGATCGGCGAGAACCGCGTGGGCGCGGTCCGCCGCCGCCGCCATGCACGCATCCTCCGTGCCGCGGAGGGGCTTGACGCCGGCTGGAAGGACCCGCGGGTCCTCGCGGGCAACATGAGCACGGTGGACACGCAGATGGCGCACCTCGGGGAGAACTCCGGCGCGCCGGCGGTCCTCAACGGCAACCTGGTGCAGCTCTCGGGCGACCCGGAGGAGCAGGCACGCTGGATGACCGAGGACATCGACGCGGCGCGGTCCTCCGCCGACGCCCTCTTCTACATCTTCGAGTGCGATGCCACCGGACGGCGGGTGGCCGACGCGCTGTGCCGCGCCGCCCGGCGCGGCCTATGCACGCGCCTCCTCGTCGACGGCATCGGCTCGCGTGCGTTCCTGCGCAGCCCGCTGTGCCGCGAGCTGCGTGCGGCCGGGGTGCAGGTGGTCGAGGCACTGCCCGCGACGGTCCTCCGCGTCGTCTTCGCGCGCGTCGACATCCGCAACCACCGCAAGCTCATCGTGGTGGACGGCTGCATCGCGCAGACCGGCAGCCGCAACGTCGCCGACCCGGACTTCAAGTCCGGCGGACGGCTGGGGAAGGCCGATCCCTACATCGACAGCTGGATCCGCATCCGCGGCCCGGTGGTGCGCGACCTGCACATCCTGTTCCTCGAGGACTGGGGCCTGGAGGCGGGGCTGCGCGACCGGATCGAGGTGCCCGGGCACCCTGCCCTGCAGCCGGGCGGCATCCCGGTGCAGGTGATCCCGAGCGGCCCGAACTTCGAGAATGCGGTCGTCCTCGACCTGATCCAGGCGTCCATCCAGCTCGCGCGGCGGGAGATCGTCCTGAGCACGCCCTACTTCATCCCCGACAGCGCCACCATCGCGGGGCTTGAGGTGGCGGCACGCCGGGGCGTGCGGGTCACGCTCATCGTGCCGCGCGCCAACGACAGCCTGCTGGCGGCGCTGGCGAGCCGCGCCAACTACGCGCGGCTCCTCAATGCGGGGGTCGAGCTCTGGGAGCACCGGCAGGGATTCCTGCACTCCAAGACCGTCTCGGTGGACGATGAGCTGGCCATCGTCACCACGGCCAACCTCGACCGGCGGAGCTACGAGATCAACTTCGAGACCAGCGTCGTGGTCTACGACGATGCCTTCGCCGCCGAGCTGCGCCGGCTGCAGCACTCGTACATCGCCGACAGCGTGCGCATCGACCCGAACGCCTGGGAGCGCCGCGGGCGCTGGGCGAGGTTCCGGGAGAACCTGGCCAACCTGCTCTCACCGCTCCTGTGACGGCGCGGGCCGCGTGACCTCCGCGGAGGCACCGCGCCGTACGGCCACGACGGTCGCGGGCGGAGCGGCGCCACCCGACGACCGAGGCCACTCGACGCGCACCTCCAGCCGGTCGCCCCAGGCGGCGGGGACGCCGAAGTGCGCCTCCGGCGACGCGTTGCTCTGGAACGGTCCGCCGGCCCAGATCCAGCGGTGCGCGCGTTCCTTCCCGTCGGCCAGGAGCGTGATGCGCGCGCCGATGCCGCGCGCCGTGCCGGGCACCGGGCCGCGCAGGCGCACCTTGACCCAGTCGGCGGGCGCGTCATGCGCATTGCGGAGGACGCGCACCGGGCCGTTCAGCTCGCCGACCACGATGTCCACGTCGCCGTCGCCGTCGAGGTCGTCGAACACCGCGGTGCGGTCGCGGTGCGCGCCGAGCAGGCCGGGGCCCGGGTCGGCGAGGACCTCGAAGCGCGCGCCTGCGCGGCGCATCACGAGCGGCGGCTCCTCGTAGTCGGAGTCCATGGCCGCGCGGGAGGCCTGCGGGTACACGTGACCGTTGAACACCACCAGGTCCTCGGCGCCGTCGTGGTCGAGGTCCTCGAACGCGGCCGCCCATCCCACGAGCGTGCGGCTGGGCGCGCCCACGCCGTACTGCGCCGTGCGGTCGTCGAAGAAGCGTCCGTCGAGGTTGAGGTGGAGCGTGTTAGTGTCGCTCGAGAAGTTGGTGGTCAGGACGTCGGGGAACCCGTTGCCGTCGACGTCGCCGATGGCGATCCCCATGGTGGCCTGGCCGGCGCCGTCGATGTTGGTGGCGATGCCGCTTGCCATCCCGCGCTCCTCGAAGCGGAGCGCGCCGCCCGGCTCGGTGCGGTTCATGAGGAGCGCGTTGGGCTCGGAGTCATTGGCGACGAAGACGTCCGGTCGCCCGTCGCGGTCGAAGTCCACCACCGCGAGGTTGAGTCCGTAGCCGGCGATGGCCGTGGATGCGCCGGATGCGGCGGTCACGTCGCGGAACGTGCCGTTGCCGAGGTTCTCGTAGACCAGGTCGGCACGGGCGGGCAGCCCGCGCGGGCCGGCCATCACCTCGATCCCCTTGAAGCGCGCCGGGGCCGGCGGCCGCGCGGGATCGAAGTCGAGGTAGTTGACCACGAACAGGTCGAGGTCGCCGTCCATGTCGAGGTCGGCGAACGCCGCGCTCGTCGACCAGCCCGCGTCGCCCAGGCCGGCCTTCGACGTGATGTCCTCGAAGCGACCGCCGCCGGCGTTTCGAAGCAGGATGTCGGGGCCATAGCAGCAGACGTAGAGATCGTCGCGGCCATCGCCGTCGACGTCGCCCACCGCGCACCCGAAGCCCCAGCGCGTCGGGCGCGCGCCCATCCCGGACGTGACGTCGCGGAACCGGAGGCCGCCGACGTTCTCGAAGAGCCGCGCCCCCGGGCCGCGCTCGGGATCGGCCATCGTGGCGCCGTTGGGCATGAAGAGGTCCCGGTCGCCGTCGCCGTCGAAGTCGATGAGCGCCAGCCCGCCGCCCTTCACCTCGAGGATCTGCCTCGAGGGAACGGTGCCGCTGGTCATCACCGCGTCGACGCCGCTTGCGGCCGTGACGTCCTCGAAGCGGATCGGGCCGCCGGCCTGCGCGAGGAGCAGCGCAGCAAGCATCGCGGCCGGGATCACGGCGCGCCCTCGGCCGGCTGCGAGCGTTCGCGGATCCGCGCCTGCTCGGCACGCGCGGCGTCCGCCTCGGCCGCGCGGCCCTGACGGTCGAGGACGCGCGCGAGCTTCGACCACGCCTCGCCGTGGGTTGGCCAGAGCCGCACCGCCTCGCGATAGCAGCCCTCGGCCTCGGCCAATCGGTCGCGCCGCAGGAGGACGTCACCGAGGCGAGCCTGGTTCTTGGCGCGCTCCCGTGCGTTCACCGCGGCGTCACCGGCCGAGAGGATGGACAGCGCCCGGCGGAACCGCGACTCCGCCTCGGGCAGCCGGTCCTCCTCGTAGGCGATCAGCCCGAGCGCGTACTGCGTGTCGTCGTAGTCG